>Ga0325404_1000647_pt1 | contig 35447 bp, 17 predicted proteins | sample PopdelMetagenome_18_FD_205664 | JGI IMG/M metagenome (GOLD analysis project Ga0325404, IMG submission 205664) | Populus deltoides microbial communities from Bellville, Georgia, United States - Xylem-Control-R1 | ecosystem: Host-associated > Plants > Phyllosphere > Stem > Wood/Secondary xylem...
GCAGAAATATTAATTAATGTTTTATTATAAATTATTTTTTATATCTTATAATTTTAAAACATTTAAAGTATCTTTGAAGTACCCTAAATAGAAATTAATTCTAATTACTTTTTTTTGTAGAATTTTTTTATTTTATAATTTTTAAAACACTTAAATTATCATTGAAGTATCCTAAATAGAAATCTTAATTAATTTTTTTAATAAATTATTTTTATATTTTATAATTTTAAAACATATAAACTATCCTTGAAGTATCATACACATAAATCCTAATTACTTTTTTGTAGAAATTAGTTTTATATTTTATAATTTTTAAATATTTAAACTATCATTGAAGTATCCTAGACATAAATCTTAATTAATTTTTTTTATAAATAATTTTTAAATTTTATAATTTTAAATCGTATAAACTATCCTTGAAGTATCATAAACAGAAATCCTAATTATTTTTTTGTAGAAATTGTTTTTATATTTTATAATTTTTAAAACACTTAAACTATCATTGAAATATTATAGATAGAAATCTTAATTAATGTTTTTTAATAAATTATTTTTATATTATAATTTTACAGCATATAAATTATCCTTGAAGTATGATACACAGAAATTCTAATTATTTTTTTTGTTGAAATGTTTTTTATATTTTATAATTTGAAACCATTTAAACTATCCTTCAAATATCCTAAACAGAAATATTAATTAATGTTTTCTTATAAATTATTTTTTATATCTTATAATTTTAAAACATTTAAAGTATCCTCGAAGTACTCTAAATAGAAATTAATTCTAATTACTTTTTTTTTTTGTAGAAAGAGTTTTTATATTTTATAATTCTTAAAACACTTAAATTATCATTGAAGTATCCTAGACATAAATCTTAATTAATGTTTTCATAAATTATTTTTAAATTTTATAATTTTAAAACATATAAACTATCCTTCAAGTATCATAAATAGAAATCCTAATTATGTTTTTGTAGAAATAATTTTTATATTTTACAATTTTCAAACACTTCAACTATCCTTCAAGTACTCTAAACAGAAATCTTAATTAATGTTTTTTTTATAAAATATTTTTATATTTTTTAATTTTAAAACAGAAATCCTAATTATTTTTTTGTAGAAATATTTTTTATATTTTATAATTTTAAAGTATTTAAATAATTCTTCAAGTATTCTAGACATAAATATTAATTAATGTTTTCTTATAAATAATTTTTTATATTTTATAATTTTAGAATATTTAAACTATCATTGAAGTACCCCTAAACACAAATTAATTCTAATTACACTATTTTTTGTAGAAATTGTTTTTATATTTTATAATTTTCAAATATTTAAACTATCATTGAAGTATCATAGAGAGAAATATTAATTAATATTTTTTATAAATTATTTTTATTTTCTATAATTTTAAAACATTTAAACTATCCTTGATGTATCATACATATAAATCCTAATAACGTTTTTCTTTAAATTGTTTTTACAATTTATAATTTTAAAACGTTTAAACTATCCTTCAAGTATCTTAAACATAAATATTAATTAATTTTTTCTTATAAAATATTTTTTATATTTTATAATTTTAAAACATTTAAACTATCCTTGAAGTACCCTCAACAAAAATCCTAATTATTTTTTTGTAGAATTGTTTTTTATATTTTACTATTTTCCAATACTTAAACTATCTTTTAAGTTTTTTGGACTGAAATTTTAATTAATGTTTTTTATATTTTATATTTTTAATACATATAAACTATCCTTGAAACGTACACAGAAATCCTAATTATTTTTTCTTAGAAATTATTTTTATGTTTTATAATTTTAAAACATATAAGTTATCTTTGAAGTATGATACACAAAAATCCTAATTATTGTTTTGTTGAAATTTGTTTTACATTTTATAATTTTACAGCATTTAAATTATCCTTCAAGTATCTTAAAAATAAATATTAATTAATGTTTTCTTATAAATAATTTTTTATATTTTATAATTTTAAACATTTAAACTATCCTTGAAGTACCCTAAAGAGAAATTAATTCTAATTATTTTTTTTAGAATTTTTTTTTATATTTTATAATTTTAAAACATTTAAACTATCATACAAGTATCTTATACAGAAATATTGATTAATGTATTCATATAAATTATTTTTTATATTTTATAATTTTAAAATATTTAAACTATCCTTGAAGTACCCTAAATAGAAATTATAATTATTTGTTTTTGTAGAAATTGTTTTTATATTTTATAATTTTAAAATATTTAAACTATTTTTGAAGTATCCTAGACATAAATCTTAATTAATGTTTTTTCATAAATTATTTTTATGGTTTATATTTTAAAAACATATAAATCATCCTTGATGTATCATGAACAGAAATCTAAATTACTTTTTTTTATAAATTTTTTTTATATTTTATAATTTTAAAACATTTAAACTATCCTACAAGTATTCTATATAGAAATATTAATTAATGTATTCATATAAATTAATTTTTATATTTTATAATTTTAAAAGATTTAAACTATCCTTAAAGTACCCAACACAAAAATTCTAGTTACTTTTTTTTGTAGAATTGTTTTTTATATTTTATAATTTTCAAACACTTCAACTATCGTTCAAGTGTTCTAGACAAAAATCTTAATTAATATTTTTATTTTATTTTATATTTTTAATACATATAAACTATTCTTGAAACATACATAGAAATCTTAAATAAAGTTTTTTTATAAATTATTTTTATGGTTTATATTTTAAAAACATATAAACCATCATTGATGTATCATGAACAGAAATTCAAATTAATTTTTTTAGATATTATTTTTGTATTTTATAATTTTCAAAACACTTAAACTACCATTAAAGTATCCTAAACAGAAATCCTAATTAATTTTTGTTTTATAAATTATTTTTATTTTTATTATTTTTAAAACATATAAACTGTCCTTAAAGTATCATACACAAAAATCCTAATTATTTTTTTGTAGAAATATTTTTTATATTTTTTAATTTTCAAACACTTAAACTATCATGCAAGCATGCTAGACATAAATCTTAATTAAAGTTTTTTTTTATAAATTATTTTTATGGTTTATATTTTAAAAATATATAAATCATCCTTAAAGTATCATGAACAGAAATCCAAATTACTTTTTTTTTAAAAAAAATTATATTTTATAATTTTAAAATATTTAAACTATTCTACAAGTATCTTACACAGAAATATTAATTAATGTATTCATGTAAATTACTTCTTATATTTTATAATTTCAAAACATTTAAACTATCCTTGAAATAACCTAAACAAATATTCTAATTACTTTTTTTTTGTATAATTTTTTTTTATATTTTATAATTTCTAAATATATAAACTATCATTGAAGTATCTTATAGAGAAATCTTAATTAATGTTTTTTATAAATTATTTTTATGGTTTATATTTTAAAAAAAAATAAATCAACCTTGAAGTATCATGAACAGAAATCCAAATTACTTTTTTTTAGAAATTGTTTTTATATTTTATAATTTTAAAACAATTAAACTATCATTGAAGTATCCTAAAGAGAAATCTCAATTAATGGTTTTCTTTATAAATTATTTTTATTTTTTATAATTTTAAAACATTTAAATTATTCTTAAAGTATCATACACAAAAATCCTAATAACGTTTTTCTTTAAATTGTTTTTATAATTTATAATTTTAAAAAATTTAAATTGTCTTTCAAGTATTTTAGACAGAAATATTACTTAATGTTTTCTTATAAATTATTTTTTATATTTTAAAATTTTAAAATTTTTAAACTATCCTTGAAGTATCCTACACAAAAATCCTAATTATTTTTTTTTTGTAGAATTTCTTTTATATTTTATAATTTTAAAACACTTCAACTATCCTTCAAGTATTCTAGACAAAAATCTTAATTAATGTTTTTTTATTTTATATTTTTAATACATATAAACTATCCTTGAAATATACACAGAAATCTTAATTAAAGTCTTTTTATAAATTATTTTTATGGTTTATATTTTAAAAACATATAAATCATCCTTGATGTATCATGAACAGAAATCTAAATTACTTTTTTTTATAAATTTTTTTTATATTTTATAATTTTAAAACATTTAAACTATCCTACAAGTATTCTATATAGAAATATTAATTAATGTATTCATATAAATTACTTTTATATTTTATAATTTTAAAACATTTAAACTATCCTTGAAGTACCATATACAAAAATCCTAATTACTTTTTTTTTATAGAATTTTTTATATATATTTTATAATTTTCAAACATTTCAACTATCCTTCAAGTATTTTAGACAAAAATATTAACTAATTTTTTTATTAATGTTTTTATTTTATTTTATATTCTTAATAGATATAAACTATCCTTGAAACATACACAAAAATGTTTAGAAATTATTTTTATAGTTTATAATTTTAAAACACTTAAACTATCCTTCAAGTATTATATACAGAAATCCTAATTACTTTTTTGTAGAAATTTTATTTATATTTTGTAATTTTAAAATGTTTAAACTATTTTTCAAATATCCTAGACATAAATTTTAATTAATTTTTTTAAATTATTTTTATATTTTATAATTTTAAAAACATATAAACTATCCTTGAAATATCATAAACAAAAATCCTAATTATTTTTTTTAGAAATATTTTTTATATTTTCTAATTTTTAAACACTTTAACTATCCTTCAAGTATCCTAAACATAAATCTTAGTTAATTTTTTTAATAAATTTTTTTTATATTTATAATTTTAAAAATTTTAAACTATCATTGAAGTATGATACATAGAAATCATAATTATTTTTTTGTTGAAATTTGTTTTATATTTTATAATTTTAAAGCATTTAAACTATCCTACAAGTATTCTATATAGAAATATTAATTAATGTCATCATATAAATTAATTCTTATATTTTATAATTTCAAAACATTTAAACTATCATTGAAGTACCCTAAACAAATATTCTAATTACTCTTTTTTTTTTGTAGAAATTGTTTTTATATTTTATAATTTTCATACACTTAAACTATCCTTGAAGTATTATAGACATAAATCTTAATTAATGTTTTTTAATAAATTATTTTTATATTTTATATTTTTAAAATATTTAAAATATCCTTAAAGTATGATACACAGAAATCCTAATTATTTTTTTGTAGAAATTTGTTTTATATTTTATAATTTTAAAGCATTTAAATTATCCTTCAAGTATCCTAAACAGAAATATTAATTAATGTTTTCTTATAAATAATTTTTTATATTTTATAATCGTAAAACATTTAAACTATCCTTGAAATACTCTAAAGAGAAATTAATTCTAATTACTTTTTTTTGTAGAAATGTTTTATATATATTATAATTTTCAAATATTTAAACTTTTATTGAAGTATCCTAGACAAAAATCTTGATTAATGTTTCTTTAAAATGATTTTTATATTTTATAATTTTAAAACATTTAAACTATCCTTAAAGTATCCTAAATAGAAATCCTAATAACTTTTTTCTTTAAATTATTTTTATATTTTATAATTTTCAAACACTTAAACCACCCTACAAGTACGTTAGACAGAAATCCTAATTAATATTTTTTTATAAATTATTTTTATAGTTTATATTTTAAAAATATATAAATCATCCTTGAAGTATCATGAACAGAAATTTAAATTATTTTTTTTAGAATTGTTTTTTTATTTTATAATTTTAAAACATTTAAATTATCATACAAGTATCCTATACAAAAATATTAATTAATGTATTCATATAAATTACTTTTTATTTTTTATAATGTTAAAATATTTAAAATATCCTTGAAATACTTTAAATAGAAATTCTAATTACTTTTCTTTTGTAGAAATTGTTTTTATATTTTATATTTTTCAAATACTTAAACTACCCTATATGTTAGACAAAAATCTTAATTAATATTTTTTAATAAATTATTTTTATATTTATAATTTTAAAATATATAAATTATCTTTGAAATATGATATACAAAAATTCTAATTATTTTTTTTTGGTAAAAATTTGTTTTATATTTGCATGAGCACAAACAACTAAATGAGCTTCTAAGTTCTAACTAACATTGCTAGATGACTTCAAAGCATTTTGCATCATGTTCTGTCATGATATAATAATTCTAATATCACAAATGTTATCAAGTAAAATATAGATATACTAAAAGAACACGGTGTTTTCCTCCCGTGGAAATGACAAGATTATAGATTTTGTAAATAAAAAAATTTTCTGTAACGATGACAAAATTTTATTTTTTTTTTGTTGTTTTTTTAGAAAACAAGTTTTCTTTATATTTTCTTGCTTTTTATACTTGGTATTTTTATCATTTTATATTTGATTTATTTATCATTATTTTTTTCTTAACTTTATTTTTTTGTAATATTTTTTTAGTTTTTTTCTTTTTTTTTGAAAAAAAATATTATTTTTTACACTTTGAATATTTATCACTTTACACTTGACCTATTTATACCATTCCTTTTGTTCTTAATCTTTATTTTTTTTGTAATTTGTATTTAATTTTTTTTCTTTACACTTTTTATTTTTAAAATATTATTATACAAAAACTAAGAAAATAGAGTTTCACTATAGTAATTACAACATTATTTTATTCTTCTGCTATGTTAAGAATTAGCTTTAGATTTTTTTTATTTTTATTAACGCACATTATCTTTACTATATTTTATTATATGTGAGCATACGATTATATTTGTTACTCGATGTAAAAAAAACACGTTAATAACACTTGTAAATTAATTCTTGTGTTAGAAAAAAATGTTCTACCTGTAGAGAAACAAGTTGAATAAATGTGTTAACACTTTATTTTTTGTATTTATTAACATAAATGGTTCTCGATATTTATATATTTAATTAAATGCATGCATAAATTTTTTTTATTTATAATTAGATTTTTTAAATAAAAAAATATATTTGAAAAGCTTGCAGATATGTTTATTTGCTTTTTCCAAAAAAGAATATTTGACCCGCTGAAAAACACGAGTTAAATAACTAGACTTATCTATTTTAAGTTAAATTCAATTAAACTCAACTTTGACCCCTATAATTTATTTTTTTATATTAGCTTTATAGTTCTTAAAATCCTCCAAACCAGTTTTCATCCTTTAATAATAGTTATGAATTTCTTTATTAAAAAAAAAAAACAATGAATGATGTTGTTTGACTATTTTAATGCACCCTTAGGTATTTAAAATAAAATCTTTAATGAAAGATATTAACATAAGAAGCTAGTCTAATAAAAGAAATTAAAATTAATTATAACTTGATTCAAGATCTAATCATGGATTAACTTAAAACATCATGAAAAATTGAAATGTGATCGCTATGAAATTTTTTTTTAATTGTCAAACTTTCAGGCTTTTCAATTTCTTACCAATTTAATTCACCAATTTAACCGGGACAACCCTTCTACTTGGTTTCACATAAAATTCAGCCCGGTTCAAGTCTTAGGATTGACAGGTCATTGGACCGGATGGCGTTGAATTTCACTGGTGCAAAGGGGCTGAAAAATTGTCAATAAAAAGCTTTGGGGGCGCCCTTTTGGCTATACCACACGGTGCCGTTTTACCATTTCCTTCCCGACCCTAAAACCCTACCTTCCATACCCTCCCCAGTTTCCACTTCGCATGATGCTTCTAAGAAAAAAGCAGTCAGTCTTCTCCCTCCCTCCGTCTATTGAAAAATAGTTTGATCTCTTTATAAATAACCACTAAAGCTAAAAACAGTAAATAATGTCGGCCTTATCGAGAGGCCTCATTTCTCGTCTCCATCGGATACTGTCAGCCAATTCAAGAACACCTCCAACAGCAACAACAAAGTTCTACCTCTTAAGATGTTTCAGCGCTGATGCTCTGATCGATGGGTCCCAGGTTGAGTACCATCAACAAAGCCGGGTCATTGAAGCAAAACCGGGTGTAATGACCCCATATTCAAAGCGAACAGGAGTCGTTGCGGTTAAATGTGGAATGACTGCTCTTTGGGATAAATGGGGTGCTAGGATTCCTATTACTGTCTTATGGGTCGATGATAATATTGTCTCTCAAGTTAAAACTGTTGAAAAAGAAGGCTTCTTTGCTTTGCAGGTGCTATCATTTGCGTAAAGTTTCTTTATTTCTTTTTTATCCTTTTGTTGTTAATTTGGCCTTGCTATTGTGATTCTACTGTGTGTTAGGTTGGTTGCGGGCAGAAGAAAGAGAAGCATTTGACGAAGCCGGAAGTGGGTCATTTTAGAGCTCAAGGTGTCCCCATGAAGAGGAAATTAAGGGAGTTTCCTGTTACAGAAGATGCTCTTCTTCCTGTTGGTACTTGTGTTGGCGTTCGACATTTTGTTCCTGGTCAATTTGTTGATGTCGCTGGAATCACTATGGGTAAAGGTTTTCAGGTCTATTTCTATTTCTCCTTTAGTAATCTTCCTTTTGCTTTCATTTTAGCCTATACGTTTTCCCTTTCCTTCTTAGTGTGTTCTTGTTGCACCTGTTTAAGCTTGAAAATGAGTTTACTAGACTCAGGAAGTTCGAATGAGATTACCCAACATTTTTCTTTGTAGTAGGGTATCACTTGATTAACATAATTTAACTATCTGACTATATTGAAAATTTTACTAGGTCGCTGAGTAATTTTCTTACCTTGTTATTTGTGCATTGCTATTATCATAATGACAGCCAGTTTGCTTTGTCAATGGCATTTGAATGAGTATTTCATCGGTTTCTTAGGTCCAAAGCTTATGCTTGTGATTATGTCTGCGAAAGCATGTTCTTTTTCATGTTTTTTTTTTTTTATTTATTATTATTACATGTGATGAATTGTACACGTTGTTACAAGAAAAATCCCTTTTCACAAGTTCCAGGAATTCTCTTGTTTAAAATTCTTGTTAATTCAGAGTGAGAAGAAAAGGTTTAGGATTTATTTGTCATGGATATTTACTGTTTTGTTTTCTATATAGGGTGGTATGAAAAGGCATGGATTTAAAGGAGGGCCAGCAAGTCACGGTGCATCCTTATCGCATCGAAGCATTGGTTCTACTGGTCAGAGGGATGCTCCTGGGAAGGTGCGTGTCTCTTTCTTCGAGTGAACTAAAGAGTGATTTGTCTGACCTATCATTATTTTAGACTCATAAAGCTAGGTAATGGGCCAAGATCCTCTGCTAGGACCTTTGGAAGTGACACTGACATGAATTCTGCCTTGAGTTGTGGCTGGAACCTTCCTGCCTGTGGAATATAATACATTCGTTCTCACCATGACTATTGTACAATTTTTTTTGTCAGCATTTGTTTCTTACTCCTTTAAGAAGATAGAGATCAGTGACACAGCTCAAATCAACCGAGTGGAAATTCTAAACTAGCTGGGTTGGCTACTGAACCCTCTTCCTCCATGCTGTCCTGCCTAAAGCCATGTTCTTTGAGATTGGCTTGGTCAATCTCACTTCCTTATTTTGATGATAAAAGTTACACAATCTGGTCAAGGATATCCCATTATTAAGGTCTCGTTGAGTATAGCACCACATATTTTTGTTGTATGTTGCTCCACTTCATCTGTAGTGGTGATGATCTCTTGTCTCTTCTTGACAGGTATTTAAAGGCAAAAAGATGCCTGGGCGCATGGGTGGAGTTCAGAGAACGGTTAAAAATGTTTGGGTCTACAAAATAGATCCTGCAAGGAACCTGATGTGGGTGAAAGGCCAAGTATGGTTCTCGAACCAAATTTATCTTTTCATTAAAAAAAGAAATGAAATTTGAATAGAAGGTTAAGGAGGTTATACCATGCCCGCTGAAAATATTTGCTTTTTTGTGGTCTAAGTGCAATGTTTTTTGTATCACATGTGTCTTGTATCTAGGATGCCAGTTTGAAGTTTTGTTGAGGTAATGGTGAATAATGTTGAAGCATTCTGTAAAGCATGTAAAAGCAAGTTCATTTTTGGTGAAACAAGGATGGAGTCCACTGTCATGGTTTAAGTTTTCTTGTTGTTTAAGATGGGTGTCTAGGATAATTGGGTCTACGGGCAATTGCATTTATGAGTTACCCATCTCAATTTTTTTGTTCTGCAATGCTAATCACATGTTCTATAATGGAGCAAAGAAAATTTATGAAACTTCAACACTGAATTAGAAGGATCTAATTCTTTTGGTCCCTGTTTTTATATCTCCCTCTTTTATCTTCCCCTTTTGTCTTGATGGATCTTAGTTGAGTCATATGCTTCCGCCGCAATAAACCAAGCTTTCCAATCCTTTATGTCTCTCATCTGAAACAATCTTAACGGAGACTTCAATTATTTTCAGGTCCCTGGAGCTGAAGGGAACTTTGTGTTCATAAAAGATTCTGTTTACAAGAAACCTGATATTCAGATGCTTCCATTCCCAACTTACTTTGGTGCAGAAGATGATGATAATGCAGAACCTCTAGTTGCTGATCTTGGAGAAGTAGATCCGTTTATGGTTGCAGATTAGTTGATAGTTACAAGAGCAGGTTTTATTGCCTTGCAGTCACCTTTTCGGTGAACATGCATGCTTATGACGGGCTTACACTCTTATTAGCAATCAAATGAGGCTGTTAAAACAGTTTTTTTTTTTTGGTCAAAGGACTGGAGGTGAAGGGATTGTAATTTTGTCATTGAGTTCATTTGACATATTGGATTTTGAAATCGGTTGAACACCTTTTTTTCTCTTCCGGTACCAACATGGGAAAGGTTTCCTCAAATAAATATAGGAACTTGTGGATGCCTAGCATGTGATGTAAAATTGTTGCAGAGTCACTGTTCGAAGCTGATGCATTGACTATTATGTTAAACTTGGTTGATTTCTATGTTATTATCATGCATATGCTGAATGTGATCATCACTGGTACCTGTTGAAATAGAATGTTGGGGGTAGATATTTTGACAAAAAAAAAGAAGTTAAGAGTAGCTTTTTTCTCATGTTTATTGCCATCATTTTACCATCAATCTCCACATTAATTTACCTTGATGATGATGATACATGATTAGATGATGTTATTTATTGAGATTATTTTTCTTATTAATATTAAGGTTGTATATCTGGTGTACAAGACACCAACTATCAAGTGGTTGATGTGAGCTCAAATGTGCATGAGCTTAGCAGGAGTGGTGTTTGGAAAGTTTTTTTACATCGTAGAAAAGATATGGAAATATTATAAATTTGAGTTTATTTCTCAAACTTTGTAATTTATTAAACTCATGATATAGGTTTAACTTAGGAGTTCAACATCTAAAAATTAAATGTTAAGGAATAAAATTAATTAATTTAATTTAAAAATAAAATTCTCTTAGAAAAACTAAATTTAATAATAAAAAAATAATAAAAAAAAGACGAGACCTAAGAGAGTGGTAAAGAAAGTGTAAAGGATGGAAAAAAAAAACTTAAAAAAAAACTACAAGAATCTGTGTCCATGTTAACTTTATAAATCAGAGCTAATATTTTAAACCTGTAAACTGTTAAATTTTAGACTCGTACTCAACTAAAAGAATGATGAAATTAAAAAAAAAAACTGCAAAAACCATCTAAAAAATAGCAATAAAAAGAGTAGAAACCAAAATTATATTTGAAAATATCTATTGGGGTGAAATTAAAAAAAAAATTTAATTGAATAAATTATTATTAACTAGCTATGTGACCCGCGCTCCGTTACAGATCATATATTTTTATTTTTCATAAGAAATTATCTATGCATGTTTTTTCAACGCATTTTGGTAGTTCAAAAAATATAACAAATCAAAAGTTTATGCACACATGTAATCAAATAAACTAAGAATTATGTGCATTAATAAATCAATAAAAAATCATTCATGACATCAAAAAATAAAATTTAAAAAATCGAGAGACAGATGTAAATTAAGATATTGAATCTTGAAAAATAGAATGTTAAATTGATTGAATAAAATAAAAAGAAAAAAAATATAAGGTTACACATATAAAGAATATCATGTAAAGGTGAATATTTGTTATTTTCAAAACCATGGTTTATCTATATAAAAGATAAAAACAAAACCATAGATGAACTAGAAAAACCACTTCGAAAATTAAACACATAACAAAAAAATTAATATTTTTTAAAAGAGGCTCTTGAACCAAAAAAAAAAAGTTGTCCTTTTTTTTACTTATAGTTTTTTAACCAGACACACCACTTTATTTCTTTTCAATTGCACTCTTTAAAGTTATATTTTCATGTCAACCTTAGTTATCAAACCCGGTCTGGAGGTTGACCTAGCCAAGGGGCTGGGTCTCAGGTTACACGAGTTGACTTGAGTTAACCCGAAAAAATAAAAAAATATTTAAACCAAAAAGTTTATTTCAAAAGATTTTTTATCTCACATTGAAAGATAATATCTTATTCTTCTAAGTTGAAGTATTTAAACCAAAAAGGTTTATTATCCCACATTTAAAAAACATAACATTTTTCTTGTGAACATAATATATATATATATATTAAAGGACTTCAAATCTCACATTGCAAAAATAAAACATTCTTCTAGTATTTATATAGTGAACTTTGAAATGAGTTAGTAACTAACTGAAAAATATAAAAAAAGATGGGTCTTTGGGTAGAAGAAAAAACATATTTGAAAAAAAAAAGTCTCTACTGGGTTTTTATCGGATCACCCAAGTTCCGGGTTGACTCGGTGGGTTGACCTGTTTACTCGAGGCCAATTGCAGGTCCAGATTTTGAATGAAACAGACCCAACCAACACTATTAGGTCCTGGTGGCAGAAGGGTCAAACGTTATTGAAAGCAGGACCCAACAACTTTTAACACATTTTTAACTAAAAAACAGTAAAGACAACGCCCTCATGGTGCTACAGTGTCGTACACAGTGTGAACACTATATCTACAATGTGGTCCATAGTGCAATGAGTCTATATCCTCAGTATCTGCACAATGTTTTTCCCATGCCTTTTAAAGTATCGTATAATAAAAAAATTGTAATAAAAAGAATAGCGATGAAATTAAAAAAACACCTTAATTCCATACATTGTTTTAGTTTTTAAAATTGTAATGAAGAGAATACGAATGGAATCTTAACTATAACATACATTAGGGGTTGATTTGAAAATTTTTCAAGGCCGTCAAGAAAATCGTAGGAGAGAGAGGAAAAAAAAAACAAAACGCTACATGTGCCATTCCAACCTCCATCAAGCTAGACGCATCACTTATTCATGGAGAGAACGTTGAGATGCTTGACCATCCCAGACCCAAGATAACCTTGCGTAAAGGAAGGTGAAAAAAATAACAACGATCAAGGTCAATTAATTTAATAGAAAATGATAAAATCGAATAAAAAATCAATTTAAAATAAACTGAGTCAACCCATGTTAACTCGACTACCTTGCGACCTGAGATATGAGATGAGGATAGCCCCACAAAAAAAAAAGTTGAACAAATTACAAGGCTAAAGGCCTAGTAAGTCAACGTCAAATGATAAAAATAAAAATAAAAATCTAAAAAGAATTTTAAAAAAATACCCAACTCCAATCAGGTAAATCATTTAAACTAATGAACCGAGCCATGAAAATGAAACAACTCTATAAAAGGCAAAGTTGAAAAAATTACAAAGCAAAATTCTTAATTATAAAATTAAAAAAAAACAATGAGGACTAAATCTTACATAGAAAATAATTGAAAGAAACTAATTAGGGATTAAATTGAAAAAATAAATGAAGGAAAGGATAAAAAAAGAGTAAGGAAAAAAATGAGGATCAAAATTTGAAAAAAAAATTAAAATTCTGAAGGACAATCGAAAAAATAGAATAAATGCAAAGGATAAAAATATAACAATAAAAAAAAGGGACTAGATTGGATACAAAAAGTAAATTAAATTAAATATGCAGTGGGATAAAATTGAAAAAAAAAACCCTTGAAGAAGCATTAAAATCAAAGCAAAAAAAAATAAAAAAATGAGGATCAAATCCAAAACAAATAAAAAGTGGAGGACACAACTATCACCCGCCATGCCAAATACACCACCCCGATAGCTGCTCAGATGAGACAACAATCAAGTTTTATGGTCATTGTAATTGTCCTCACACATCTCTAGAATAGCACAGAGGACTCTAACATGTTCGTGCCACACGTCAGCATATTTTACTAATTTATTAATATTTTAATAAGGAAAATTACAAAAAAAGACTAAAGGGCATGTCATTATTACAAAATAACCATGGCACAATGACAAAAATACTCTCGAAGTCATTCTTAAAATTTAAAAAGTCAAAGGTTAAATATGTAATTTTATTTTAAAAAAATATAAAGATAAATAAAAACCATTCTGCAAAGTTATTTTTCTAAGCAGTTAAGGGTATAAATATTATTTTATTGTACAAATTAAAAGAAAAGGACAAAAAACCCCTATCGAGAGATCGTTCTTTTTTCAGATTTCAAGAGCAATAAAGAATTTTTACTATGTATTTTCAAAATTAATTGATAAAATTATCCTTAATCAATCCACAAATGATATTTAAATCTCCTTGAAAAGATTATTTTACCTTTTGATGTCAAGTAATTGTTAAGAACAATAAAAAAAAAACATAATAATCATTACATTTCTTGATTCTCCTCTAGAAAAAAACTGAGCTCTTTTGGCTTATATATATATATATAATTGTTTAGGATTTACATATATTGACTCAAATATTAAATCAATAAAGTTGGTTTTATAAACCATTACAAGTCCTAGCTAGCTAACTAGTGCTAGTGCCCACGCTAAGCTGTGGGCTGCTATTTTCACTATAAATTTCTTTTTTTGGTGATGTAATGATTGTGCATCCTTGTAATACTCGTGATTTTAATCTTTTGCTACTAACAAAACTTTATAACTTTTCACCATCTTTTGTTTCTTTTACAATTAACAAAACTCTATAACTTCTTACCAAGATCTCTTCAAAAGTCGAGAAGTTTAATGATATCAGATTCTCGACAATTATTTTTCAAGTCTTTATTTTATGAATCTCATGATTTGCACTGGCAATAATAAAAGAAAACCTCATCAAATTCAGAACACCATCACCACCAGACAGCAAAAGAATCAGAGAAATAAGACCTATTTATATGCAGTGAATGGAAATGCATGCTAAACCGATCATCAATTATTTTCACAGTCACGTATGAAGCATATATCTGAAAAAAATGGTGATTTAGTTTTTGGATTGTTTCCATATATCTGAAAGAACTACATGTATGAAGCTTTCATGTGTTAGCACCAAAGAAGTATGCTTAAAAAAAACACATAATTAGAGATTTATATTTAATATATTTCAATTACGATCGGCTGATCAAGAAGATAAAAAAAAAAGAGCTGAGATATCAATCTTTTTTCGATCAAGATATTCAAATATCATCGTATTTATTTTCTTGGCATTACTATGGTACTAACCAGCTTGATAGAAAAATAAAAGGTATAACTTAAATGCACTAAATTGTTTCATAGGCTTGCTAATGACAACTCACAATATCATTGCACTTTCGAGAGAATAAGCTACAAAGCTTAGTACCCGTTGTTTATTGTTAATAAATACAAGTAAATTGTGTGTCAAGAGGCCAAATTCTTGATCTTTTACTGCTGAAATATACCAGAGAAGAGAGAGAGGAGATGACAATGTAAGAGTTATGCATTTCCTATCCTACAGGGAGTTCATTCTATTTTTGCCTTCCAAGTCACAAACTTAAGTTATACTCTTGGATTTCATTTATAGACATTGAAGGATTGACTGCTATCAAAAACCATCATGGTAACAAAAGCAAATTCAGTAATTCTAAATGCCAAATTATTTTTTTTAATATAATTATCTTTCGACCCCATCGAAGTTGTTTAAAAAAACATCTGGCGACTAAATATAATAAAGTAATAAACAACAACAATCATGAAATCTTATTATCTTATAGATCTTTTAAAAAAATTATAATTTTTTTCAAATTGCTTCACGAAGGGAAAATGGAATCATGAAATCAAGCAAGGGACCAACTTGCTGCACTGACATCAAATTTACTCTTCTTTTTTTTTGTTCCAATCAATAATTTGTGCCTTCAAATCCCAAATCAATTTGGAGTAACTGCTTTTCAATCATTAAAATCTTATAAATCAGAAAGACATATCAAAGTAATACATACAAATCATGGTTTATAAATAAAATGTAGAATGCATCAAAGACAACCATCATTTCTTAACCAATTTTAAAACACAACAACAATAGAACACCATCATTTCTTAACCAATTTTAAAACACAACAACAATAGAACACCATAATAGCAACACCATTGCAACACTTTCAATGAATTACTCACCATACCTCATGTCGCACAGGTGCGGCATCGCGATGAATATTCCATTTCATCTAGGTATCTATCTGGCAAATATAGGAAGACAAAGAATTTTTATCTTTTATCAGTAGAAAACAGGAAAGGAAGTCGCCACCTAATATTTTGGTCACTAGGAACCCTAACTGGTCTCAGAGATCGGGTACGGGGACTGGTTGCGTAAAAGAAAGGTATTAGCACCCCAAATACGCCTTACCTAAGGTAAGCTGCATTGTTTGATTGTCTGATAAAAAAATCTAAGGTGTTATTGTATTTCTAATTGTTTGTTCGTCTATGATTTAATAAAAATCCTCCTCAGTAAGAAGGTCCTTATCTTATCGGGTAAAAACCTAACAATTTTAACGTCAATAAAAAAAAAGAAAATTCCTTTTTAATAGCGGGAATATATTTTACGTATAAATTCATAATTTAGATACTAAAAGAAAAGAAACAAAATATTTTTTGGGTATTTTTGAAATATTGGCCTAGTTCTCATGGCTTTAATAAATTGGTTATTAAAGCCAAAATGCATGCTAAAACATATATTTTTTTTGTTGTATGAAAATATGATGTGATGATTTTTTCTTATCTTTGAGAAACTTGGCCGTATGCATGAAAACAAAATATTTTTTTTGTTTTATAATTTTTTGCAATGTTTTGACGAAAATCGGGTATTTTAATACCGAATTTGTATCTTTATGGTATAAAAATATAAACCAATATTGCGCAAAATAGATAGAACAATACACGATAAAATCACAAACATTTTTAGAAATATTTTTTGGAATTTTTAAAAAACAATTTGGGGTCGGGCCGGACCCGACCTAGACATTTGGGTTGGGCCAGAAACGACCTGACCCAATGTTCACTGCATGAACAGTGAACATGAATTATAATTCACGCAAATAGCTCCTGAACCTCTAGCGCCTTTGCAGCCACCTTACCCTAGTTGGTACAAGCCAGAGCTCACTTGCGAATACCATGCTGGTGTTGCCGAACATATCATCCATACTTGCAATGCCTTCAAGAGAAAGCTTCTGCAATTAATCAAGGCAGGGTGGATAGCATTCGAAGACACTCCTAACATGAATACGAACCCTCTACCTAATCATGTTTGAAGTGGTAGATCAGAAATACACTAGTGATAGAATGTCCGGGAAATCTAAAAGCACTGATGGTCTAGATAGGGGCGTAAAAGGCAGCATAAATTTTGAAGAACTCGAATTTCGACCACAGTTTTTTGTCCCCATCAAGAGCTGTTGTGGGGAGGCTAGCCTAATAGGAGATTTACCAAAATGGGAGGATGAAGCTAGCCTTATTATTGTCTTTTGTTTGAACATGTCTCTTTTAACTTGTTTAAGTCTTGTTGGTATTTTAGCTCATAACGCCACAAGATTTTCTTTGTCAAATGAGCCCTTCTTGTTAAGAAAATCATGTGTTTTCTTGTGTTCATGATGTGCCTCTATTTTTTTGATTGTTTCATATCTACATAAACACACTCTTTACTCACGAAACAATTGCACCAAGAATTCTTCATTGTGTTTCCAAAACCATGCATGATCTCACATGTTCACAAGGATATTTGGGAATTCAAAGTTTCAGTACAAGACAGAAATCATAGTGATATTTGTCCAAACAAATAAGTTCTAGAAATTCAAGTAATCCCTTAGAAAGGTAACCAAACACCTAGAAAACCTGAATGACAACCCAAAACTTCAAAGCTGAGCTTCAGTGAGAAACCATTTTATATATTCGCATGAAGGCGAGACTTACTAATCCTAAGTGTATACATTTGAAGAGAGTAAGAGCCATCTTTGATAAGCGGTTCACATATATCCTTTGCAATTCTCTTTTGAGCCTAATGCTTTTTTTTTTTTAAAAAAAAAATTACCTTAGCTAGGATCACACTCCATACTGGGAGGCAGGTGCAAGAAAATTCTCAATGATCAAAGGGCCCCCAACAAAGCTAGGGCCAAAAAAGAATTGCAAAAGGGTCTAAAAGCTTTCTAAAATAACTGATATGATGATGAATGAAGAAAGAAAAAAAGAAAAAGAAAAAGCCCAAGCCCAACACTGGGGGCACGATAAATCATTTTGGAAATAAATTTAAATGACAAAAGGTTAAGAAACAAGCACTAGTGATCCTTAGTCTTGCAATCCCTTAAACACCGTTTGGGCCTACAAATATCCTTATTCTTCATAACCAATAGCCAAAGTTTGTGTTACGTGCCTAATCAAGCCGTTTCTAATCAAGGGCAAGCAGTCTTAATCGATAGGCAATGCCTTCCCACGCAAAACAAATTTATTATTAATGCAAATAAAATGAATGCTTTGAAGACTGGTTCTTTGAAACCCTCAGATTGAATCCTGAACCATTTTTTACCAACAAAACATCACTGCGTATTTTCACCAAAAGCAAAAGAAGGATTCTTTCATCAGTTATGAAAACCTGTCCATAGGAATCACTTGAATTTCTTCAGAATGAGTTTGCTTTAAACCGATGTCAAAATGGTTTCTGTGTCTACAATAGCTTTGAAATTACAAAAAAAAACTTACATGAAAACATTTCCTTGTAATAACCAAACCTTGTTTCACATAGCCTCATCCAAAAAAAAAAAACACATGGTAGGGCTGGCTTCATGATTCCCTTTCTAAAAAAAATGTTGGGCAGAATTGGCAACCCTTTAGATAAAGGTTGGAGAACGAAGAAGTATGATGATATCAAGCCCTTCCAAAAGGTCAAGGTCATAAGATATGACTTGAGTAAGCAAGAGCAAAAGGGCCATCGAAGATTGCTACCAAGACCTAAACTTTCGAGAAAAGACTTCATGAAGAAAGGGGGGGACCTATATTTCTAAGGTAAGTGTACATGCATATTGATCATCATGCATTGCTTTCATCATTGAAATATCAGTGTTTCACCATCACATCATGGGTAGTGCGTTTTATAACCCTACATCCTTTCAGTGGGCCTTTGAGCCACCATCTTTTGGGTCGTGCGTTTTCTAACCCTACCTCCTTTTAATACGCCTTTGAGCCCTTACATCTTTTCGAGTGCGCCTTTTAGCCCTCATCCCTTAACTAGTGTGTTATCTAACCCTACCTACTTTCAAGTGCGTTCGAGCCTTTATCTTTCAGATAACGCGTTTCATAACCTTGTCTCCTTTCGAGTGCACCTTTGAGCCCTCGTATCTCCCTTCGAGCCCTATCATTTCGTCCCTTCAAAACTTTCCAAACTTTTTCCACCTGGTTAGGTCACCCATTACTATGAGATCATTCTTCCACCTGGGTAGATCACCCATTACAATAAGATCATTCTTCCCTTTTCTACTTGGGTAGGTCACCCATTACAATGAGACCATTCTTTCGTTTTTCCAACTAGGCAGGTCAACCATTACAATGAGATCGTTCTCCATATTTTATTTTTACCTGGTAGGTCACCTATTACAATGAGACCATTCTTCCACCTGGGTAGGTCATCGATTACAACAAGACCATTCTTTTCTTTTTTTCACTTAGGTAGGTCACCCATTACAATGAGACCATTCTCCGCATTTTATTTTTACCTGGGTAGGTCACTCATTATAATGAGGTCATTCTTCCACCTGGGTAGGTCACCCATTACAATGAGATCATTCTTCCCCTTTTCCACTTGAGTAGGCCATCCATTATAATGAGACCATTATTTTTTTGGGTAGGTCACCCATTATAATGAGGTCATTCTTCCACCTGGGTAGGTCACCCATTACAATGAGACCATTCTTTCCCTTTTCCACTTGGGTAGGTACCCATTACAGTGAGACCATCATTTTCTAGGTAGGTCACCCATTACAATGATATCATTCTCCGCATTTTATTTTTACCTGGGTAGGTCATCCATTACAAAGAGACCACTCTTCATATTTTTCACTTGGGTAGGTCACCCATTACAAGGAGACCATTCTTCCACCTGAATAAGTCACCTATTACAATGAAACCACTCTTCCCCTTTTCCACTTGGGTACAATGAGACCATTTTTTCTAGGTAGGTCACCCATTACAATGAGATCATTCTTCTACCTAGGTAAGTCACCCATTACAATGAGATCATTCTTTTCTTTTTCCATTTAGGTAGGTCATCTATTACAATGAGACCATCATTTTTTCTGAGCAGGTCACCCATTACAATAAGACCATTCTCAGTGTTTTTTTTACTTGGGTAGGTCACCAATTATAATGAGACCATTCTTCCATCGAGTAGGTCACCTATTACAATGAGACTACTCTTTTTTTTCCACTTAAGTAGGTCACACATAACAATGAGATCATTCTCCATGTTTTTCCACTCGGGTAAGTTACCCATTACAATTCGACCATTTAAAAAATCTTTGAATTTCACCAGAAAAACCTTTCGACCATTTGAGTGCGCTTTCTAGCCCTCAAATGCTTTCAAAACAATTCATCATATAGTGAGTCCGTTATCTTTTCCTTTTTCTACTATCAAAATCTCTTACGAGACTTTCTATCATAAGCATTGTAAAGAGAGGGGCAACTGTCATAACCTATTTTTGGGTTATTCCTCAAATTCAATTTTTCTCTTCCAAAAATAAAAAATATATATTCAGACTAAAAACAAAAAAATCTAAAAAATAATAACAATGAGAAAAGGATGTTGGAGCGCCCAGAAAATGGCTAGAAATTAGTTGAAGAGGCTAAAAAATTAAAATTTGACAGTATATTTTTTTTACAGATGAAGAGTCCTGTTGACAAAGAAAATTCAATTTGAAAAAGAAAGGTCCAAAAACAAATATTTAAATACTCAATTAAATTTCATTAGAAGTTTAATTGAATTTATGAAGGGTTTGATTGTAAGAAAAATTGATTTTTAAGTCAATCTAAGCTTTAATAGGAAGAAATTAAAGTTCTGGGTTAAATTAGAAGTTTTAAGAGTTGACTTGATCAAATCAAGGGTTTAATTGCATAAATATTGAAGTTTTATGGCCAATTAGGGACTTGATTGAAGAAATCCAAAACCAAGGACCAAACTGGAAAAGGCGCGTGAATAGAGAGATTGAAATTGACCAAATCAGGGGTCAAATTGAAGAAATTGGAAGTTTATTGATCGATTAAGAGTCAAATTGAATAAATCCGAAACCAAGGACCAAAAAGGAAATAGACACTGAAATCTGGGGCTTGATTGAAGTTCTTCAAGGGTGAAATTGAACAGAATTAAAATTTTGAAGCCAATCAGGGATGTAATTAGAGATAAGTCACAAATTGAAGGACTAAAGTGTAATTGACAGAAAAGTTACTATTCATCTTCTCCAGAAAGGCTGCCAAAGGGGCTTCTTTCATAAGGCGTTTGACGCCTCGTTTCTTCCTCAAATTAGATAAAACCTGCACGAAAATGATCTTGTGATACCTGACTACATGCTAGTATAAACCTTTTGGGCTTATCGAGGCTGCAGAGGCGGTGGCACCGCCCTAAAGTAGCCAACCCGACCAATTATTTTCCTGCACAAAACTGGCAGTTCATTATTGTTTCTTTGAAGCAATGGCTGGAGTGCTTTCGGGTCAAACCAAGGGCCGAAATTTGGCACTAGAAGAGAAAAGTGTCCCTCTTCCACCACCTATAAATAGATGTGATTTTCATGCTCCAAAGGTGGAGAAAATTTGGTCCAAAGGCAGCCAAAAAACTAGCCATTTCTGGTTCCAACCAACATTTACCTCCCTTCCTTCTCTCCCTACCGTGTCTTCAGCCCCTGAAGCCCCCACACACACCTTTCTCCTCCACCAAAAGACGGCGGTGCAGCCTCCCTACGAACCTAAATCCTCACCAGTGGCAGAACAGCCGCGGACCGCCGAGCCTCTCCCCTCTGCAACTTTTCTTCTTCCGTCACCAGCAACCGACACTGGCCACCATTCCCTCCATCAAAGCCTACTGAGCCACTAGCCTAACCTCCTCATCGTAGCCAAGCTTCCACAGCAGGTCAGCCTCCTTCCCCTTCACTTTCTTCTTCTTCCTCCTCTTCCTCTTCTTCATTGTCTACTGAGTGAACAGTAGACGTGAATTATAGTTCACGTCCTACTGTTCACACATGAACAATACACCTAAATGACATGTACCAGAAGTTATTAAGCATTGGGCAAGTAGCTCCTGAACCTTTAGCGCCTTTGCAGCCACCTTATCATAGCTGGTATAAGCTAGAGCTCACTTGCGAATACCATACTTGCAATGCCTTCAAGAGAAAGCTTCTGTAATTAATCAAGGCAGGGTGGATAGCATTCGAAGACACTCCTAACGTGAATACAAACCCTCTACCTAATCATGCTTGAAATGGTAGATCAGAAATACACTAGTGATAGAATGTCTGGGAAATCTAAAAGCACTGATGGTCCAGATAGGTGCGTAAAAGGTAGCATAAATTTTGAAGGACTCGAATTTCGACCACAGTTTTTTGTCCCAATCAAGAGCTGTTGTGGGGAGGCTAGCCTAATAGGAGATTTACCAAAATGGGAGGATGAAGCCAGCCTTATTATTGTCTTTTGTTTGAACATGTCTGTTTTAACTTGTTTAAGTCTTGTTGGTATTTTAGCTCATAACGCCATAAGACTTTCTTTGTCAAATGAGCCCTTCTTGTTAAAAAAATCATGTGTTTTCTTGTGTTCATGATGTGCCTCTATTTTTTTGATTGTTTCATATCTACATAAACACACTCTTTACTAAAAGAAAAGAAACAAAATATTTTTTGGGTATTTTTGAAATATTGACCTAGTTCTCATAACTTTAATAAATTGGTTATTAAAACCAAAATGCATGCTAAAACATTTTTTTTGTATGAAAATACGATCTGATGATTTTTTCTTATCTTTGAGAGACTTGATCGTATGCATAAAACAAAATATTTTTTTTATATAATTTTTTGCAATGTTTTGACGAAAACCTGTTATTTTAATACCGAATTTGTATGTTTAGGGTATAAAAATACAAACCAATATTACGCAAAATAGATAAAAAAAAAATACACAAGAAAATCATAAACATTTTTAGAAAGATTTTTTGGAATTTTTAAAAATAAATTAAAAAACATTTGGAGTCGGGCCGAACCCGACCTAGAAATTTGGGTTGGGGCAGAAGCGAGCCGACCCAATGTTCACTACATGAACAGTGAACTTGAATTATAATTCACGCCCACTATTTGTCGCACCCTCACGGCGAAGAGCGGCGTTGCGGCGACCATCGATTGATTTCAGGGTTTTTTTTGTTTTTGTGAATAAAGGAGTCGCCACCTAGTATTTTGATCACTGGGAACCCTAACTAGTCTTTCAGAAATTCTAAGGCAAGAGACTGATTGCATAAAGGGAAGGTATTAACACCCCTAGTACGCCTCACCTAAGGTAAGCTGCTTGATGTTTGGTTTGCTTTATAATTGCTATGATGTTGGTGTTTTCTAATCCCATCAGTTTTTCTAAGTTTGATTCAAACTAAATTTATTAAGATAGAAATCCAAGGAGATTCAATGTGCTTCGAAAGCTCATTTTTTCCTTAGTATTTCAAGAGTTTGTGACTCGTGAATCGCAAGGAGAAGGGACAAAAATTTAGAAATTTAGGGCGCTTTAAAAAAACCTATTTTTTTTGCCTTAGTGTTTTACTCTCACGGCTCGTAAACCGTGGAGTAAAAAAATTGAAATGTCCTCGATTATAATCAAGGCTTCTTTCAAGGATATGTACGGATTTATTATTCCTAGAAAATTATTTTGGATATTTACCACTCCAGGTTTCTTTATCCAAATATTAACAGTGAATAATAACAAATTATTCCCAATAATATTTTGGATATTCGTCCTTTAAGGATTTCTTTATCCAAACATTAGCAGTGAATAATAGATAAATTCCCCCCAAAATAAGATTTTTATATTTTTTTGGAATATTGGCCAATACCCTTTGGAGTTTTACAAATATGTTGTAAAATCCAGAAATGCAAGAAAATAATTTTTTTTTATGTTTAAGAAATCCATGCGAAAACACATTTTCAAAACTTCAAATATTTTTTTTTATATGAAAAGAAAATTCAGAATATAGTAGGGTATTGGCCATATGCAACACACAAGAAAATATTTTTTTTGTTTTTTCAGATATATATATATATATATATATATATATTTGCAACATTTCGTGGAAAAACCGGGTATTTTAATAACAGATTTGTATTTCCACAATATAAAAAATACAAACTATAAACTAAATACACGAGAAAACCAACGATATTACTCATTTTTTTTGGGCTGGGTCCAGCTTGACCCATGTGGCTAGGCTAAACCCAACAGGCTTAGCCGGGTCGCTGGCCCAAACTAATGACCCGGCTGGGCAAACAATGCCTCATTATTTACTGTTCAAGTGAATTATAATTCACTTGAACAGTAACAAAAGCATGCACAGTAACCATTAATATGCAAAGTGAAAAGAATGCATGGAAACTCACCTGGCGCTGAGACAAGCGAAGGCGATGGCGCTGAGATGAATGGGCGCTACTCACGAAGGAAGATCCAGCATGCTGCTCATAGCAGAAACATAATTGTTGTCATGCAGGAGAGTTTCCGATGTGGCTTTAATAGAGGTTGGGAACAAAAACATCCTGCTGTCATGTTACTACTGCTGTTTGCCGCTTTGGGAGGAAGGATCCCTACTACTATGCTACTTTTGCTTATTGCTGCTCACAGTGTTGTCATCTTGTTCATAGGTTGAGGAAAGTCTTCCGCTGGCATGGAAAAAGATCAGCACCCTTGGAGTCTCGGTTTTCTGCTCCTTTACTGTCCTTCGACCTCCCCTCTTATTTCTCCATCTTCTCCGTATGATCTGTTGTTAGCAGCGGAGTGGAAGGGAGAGTGAAGGGCCGGCACAGCCCGTTCTCTGGTCAGGAGAAGATGAGGCTGTTCTATATATCTGGCCAGGGGTTTCTCTGATTTTCTTCTTTAGAAGAGGGGCGGCAGTCAGGGTCTTCTGGTTTACTTCAAAAGGAAAGGGAAATGAGGGGAGTGGAGATGGGAAGGGAGGTCTTGGCTGAGAGAGGCAGCTCATTGCACGGGGCTGTGAGTGGGAAACGTGGGAAGGAGAGAGATGAGTCGACTGTCTGTGGGGTGTAACAGCTGAGAAAGGGAAAAGTCAGGTGAGGGGGAGCGACTTCTCTTAGCTGGGAGAGCAGGAGCAAGAAAGTGGGTGTTGTGGCCGCCAGCTGCTGTGGGGAAGATCGAAGGGGAAGAAGATCTGTTGAGATGGGGGGAGTTCCGCCGGTATCTGCGTATTTGTGTGGTTTCTCTGGTTTGCTTTGCCAAGGCCAAAAGGGGGGAAAGGGTGGCGGCTAGTTTTTTTTTTTTTTTTAAGGAGGGGCTGCAACCAAGGAAGAGAAACAGGTTTAGGTTTTTTATCTTTAGGGATTTTTGTGTTTCTCCTTTTTTGAAAAATTGCCCCCCTGTGAATATTTTTCCCCTCCCTCTGCATATGGCTGAAGGTCCACATATATAGAAAATCTCTACACGTGCTATTTAAGGAAATATTGCAATAATTATTGCAGAGATTGTCTTCTATAACCAGCACCAACAAATCCTATATATATAGCATTTTATATTGCAGTGATTATTTTTCATAACCAGCACGAATCAAATCATATATCTATGGTATTTTATATTGCAGTGATTATTTTCCATAACCAGCACAAATCAAATCATATATCTATGGTATTTTATATTGCAGTAATTATATATGATTCAATAATTACCTCCTTGACACATTGCTTCCTTAATATTAGCCCTGATGCTTTATGTTATCGTCATACGTAAACCCTTATTATTATTATTATTTTTATTTTTATTTTTTTATTTTTGAAAAATTTGTCAAAACGTGGGTCAAAAATTGGGTAGCAACAGATGCCTCCTCTTTACAATGCTTACGAAGTAAAACTCCCATCTAGCGATTCCCTTTAACCAAAGCTAAACTCTGTGTGTGGTTAGGTTAACCTGAGATCCCATCTGGTGATCTCCTTTAATCCGAAGCAAAGTTGGTGTGTAGCTCGGTTAACCTGAAATCCTATATGGCGATTCCCTTTAACCAAAGCGAAACTCTGTGTATGGTTGGGTTAACCTGAGATCCCATCTGGCGATCTTCTTTAATCCGAAGCAAAGCCGGTGTGTAGCTCGATTAACCTGAAATCCCATCTGGCGATTCCTTTTAACCAAAGCTAAACTCTGTGTGTGGTTGGTTTAGCCTGAGATCCCATCTGGTGATCTTCTTTAACCAAAACCAATATAAAAATGTGTGTGTGGTCTTATTATGACGGGTGACCTACCCAAAATGAAAAATGGTCTCATTATGACGGGTGACCTACCCAAATGCAAGATGATCTCATTGTGATGGGTGACCTACCCAAGTGGAGAGAAGGGAAGAGTGGTCTCATTCTTATGGGTGACCTACCTAGGGGAAGAATGGCCTCATTATAATGGGTGACCTACCCAAGTAAAAAAACATGGAGAATGGTCTCATTCTAATGGGTGACCTACCCAGAAAAAAAATAATGGTCTCGTTGTGATGGGTGACCTACCAAAGTGGAAAGGGAAAAGAGTGGTCTCATTCTTATGAGTGACCTACCTAGGGGGAAGAATGACCTCATTATAATGGGTGACCTACCCAAGTAAAAAAAAAAGATGGAGAATGGTCTCATTCTAATGGGTGACCTACCTAGAAAAAATGATCTCATTGTGATGGGTGACATACTCAAATGGAAATGGGGAAAAGTGGTCTCATTCTTATGGGTGACCTACCCAAGGGAAAGAATGGCCTCATTATGATGGGTGACCTACCCAGGTGGAAAATGATGGCCTCATTATAATGGGTGACCTACCCAGAAGTAAGAGAAAATGATTTTAGAAAGGGGTCTCAATATCTGGAGACCTGCTCATTTTATTTATTTATTTATTTTTTTTAGAAAACTCCATGCTTTTTCTAGGGAATGGTCTCAAAATCGGATGACCTTATTTTAAAATTTAGAAAAACTAACGTTTTTTTTCAAAAAATGGTCTCAATATCGAGTGACCTGCCCGTTTTGAACTTCAAAAGAAATCATCTTACCTTGAGGAGTGAAACAGTGTCGGTTTACAATTCCTATCCTTTTCCGTAGTTTCGTTGACCTGAGATTTCGTACCTCGACAGTTCCCAAAAACTTGGAAACTATTTTGGCTTTCATCACACCTTTTCCTGTCAGGTTAGTGTTATGAAAATATAGCATGCATGTTTTTGTTACCTATTTTTTTTTAAACATAGGTCCCCCTTTTTGTTGTTGCCTTCTTCGAGCTCTTGTTTTCATTTGTTTGCCCGACCTGTCCTCTTTAACCAATATGTGCTCCACGTGCTGCATTTCCTATCCTTTTATGCTTGATGAAGAGATCTCTAGTTCCTTATGGGGCCCTTTCTTGCTTCATTGAATATTGCCTTTTATTATACTTTTGCAAATGTTTTAATTGTCTTTTCCATTTTTTAAGAAATTATTTTCAGAGGAAAACTCTAAGGATCTGGTTTTACTCATGAAAACTGAAACTTTTAATGCAATCATCATATTTTGTTTTTAGTAAATCTCATAAAAGGTATTTCAGAAGTTCTATGATGATACCACTTTGGGCTATGGTTCCCTATAGACCCCTACATGCATTTTTTGCCCCTAGTGTGGTGTGCAATACCTATCAGGTTTAAATTTGGTCTGGATCCCTCAAATTTGAGAATTGGAGTCATCTCGTTAGTCATGCGTAAAAACAGTAAAAAATTTTGAATGCTATGAGATTATACGTTTTACAAAGAAAAGGTTTTTTACAGAGAGAATTCATGGCCGAACTTTATTTTATTGATTGGAAGCATAATATTTCTTTATAGAGTCAGCATTCATAGGTTTAACTAGATCTTTTCCATCTATTATAGATAACAATAAATCTCCTCCCGAGAACACTTTCTTTACCACCAAAGGGCCCTCATTGTTTGGCGCCCATTTACTCTAATCTTCTCCTAGTAAAAGACAATACTTTCTTCAGTACAAGATCTCCTTCGTGGAATCCTCGAGGTCGAACCTTCTTGTTGTATGATTTGACCATCCTTCTTTGGTAAAGTTGATGACAGATTGCGGCTATCCTCTTTTCACTGATCAGATTCAGTTGTTCATATCTAACTTTTGCTCATTCTACCTCTTCCAGCTTAGAGTCTACTAGTACTCTCAATGAGGGGATTTCCACTTCTAAAGGCATAACCGCCTCCATTCCATATACCAACGTGTACGGGGTGGCTCCTGTTGAGGTTCGGACTGCGGTGCGATACGCATGAAGGGCAAGTAGCAACATCTCATGCCAATCCTTATAGGTGACTACCATCTTCTGAATAATCTTTTTGACATTCTTGTTAGCAACTTCTACCGCACCATTCATCTTTGGTCTATACAGCGAAGAGTTGGAATGCTTGATTTTCCATTTAGCACATAGTTCCATTATCTTGCCATTGAAATTCTGGGCATTATCAGTTATAATCTTTTCTGGTGGACCATATCGACAAATCAAATCCCTCAATAAATTTCCTCACCACTTTTTGCATCACATGAGCAAATGACCCGGCTTCTACCTATTTTGTAAAATAGTCGATAGCCACGAGAATAAACCTATGACCATTGTTGGCTTTTGGGTTTACAGGTCCAATCACATCAATTCCCCACATCGTGAAGGGCCATGGAGATATCAAGTTAATAGAGGAGCTGGAGGGGCGTTGATTTTGTCACTGTATACTTAGCACTTATGACATTTTTGGACATAGTCGATGCAATCCTTCTCTAATGTCATCCAGAAGTAACCGGCTCTTTGTATCTTCCTAGCCATCACGTGTCCATTAGCATGGGTTGAGCAAATCCCTTCATGGACTCCCCGTAACGCGCTTTTTGCCTCAAATTCATCCAAACATCTCAACAAAGTCCCGTCGGATAATTTCTTATACAAAATCTCCCCATCAAGATAAAAATCCATTGTCAAACTCCTCAAGGTCTTCTTTTCGACTTTGGATGCCCTCATGGGATATGCCTGGTTTTGGATGAAATTCTTGATATCATAATACCAAGGGTTTCCATCCACTTCTCTTTCGACTGAGCAACAATAAGATGGGTTATTTCTGATATTGATGTGTACCGGTTGTACCTTGTGCCCAAAATCTATCTTGGCCATAGATGCTAGTGTGGCCAAACTGGTTTCCTTCCCTTCCCAGATGGGTGAACTCTATTTCCTCAAATTCTCCAGCCAGTTTAGACAAGTATTCCTGGTAAAGCCTTAACTTCTCTTCCTTGGTTTGCCATTCTTCTTTTACTTGGCAAATGATCAGCATTGAGTCTCCATACACATATATCTTTCTGATGTTCATCTCCAATGCAACCTCTAAACCGAGAATGCAAGCTTTATACTCAGCTGTGTTGTTGGTGCACCCGAACTGCAGCTTAACTAAAACCAAATACTGCTTCTTATCAGGAGAGATTATCACTGCACCCGCTCCGTTACCACATATTTACAGCACCATTAAAGTACATAATCCATCAATCTGATTTCTCTTCCTCGATTGCAAGCACATCTTCATCGGGAAAGTCAAAGTTTAATGACTTATAATCTTCCATAGCATGGTCAGCCAGGTGATCGGCAATAACGCTCCCTTTCACGGCTTTCCTTGTCATATATACTATGTCATATTCGGCCAATAGAACTTGCCATCTTGTAATTCGACTCGATAGATAGGGCTTTTCATAAATGTATCTCAACGGGTCTAATAATCTCTTTGTAGCCCATATCAGTACGCAACACAGCTTCTCAATCACAGTATACCTAGACTCACATTCCGTGAACTTTTTGCTCAGGTAATAAATGGCCCTTTCCTTCCTTCCGGTTTCATCATGTTGCCCAAGCACACATCCCATTGCTGTTTCAGTTACTGTTAGGTACAATATCAATGGCCTTTCTGGTACAAGAGGAACGAGCCGGGGTGGGTTCAGCAAGTACTGCTTGATTTTCTCAAAAGCCTCTTCGCACTCTTCATTCCAAATTCCAGGCTTTTTCTTCCTTAACAAACGAAAGATCGGGTCACAAGTCGTGGTTAATTGGGATATAAATCGAGTAATATAATTCAACCTTTCTAAAAAACCTCTCACATCCTTCTCAGTCTTGGGAGGTGGCATAGATTGAATAGTCTTTACTTTGTCAATATCCACTTCTATCCCTTTGTCACTTACCACAAATCCCAACAACTTCCCAGATTTCACTCCGAACGAACACTTCGCTGGGTTAAGCCTCAACTTATATTTCCTTAGTCTTTCAAACAATTTCTTTAATATTTGGACATGATTCTCTCCCTCTCCGGATTTAGCAATCATGTCATCCACGTATACTTCAATCTCTTTGTGCATCATGTCATGAAACAAAGTCACCATAGCCCTTTGGTAGGTGGCCCCAGCATTCTTTAAACCAAATGGCATGACTTTGTAGCAAAAGGTTCCCCATGGTGTTAGAAAAGTTGTCTTCTCCTTATCCTTTTGCGCCATTTTTATCTGATTGTAGCCCGAAAATCCATCCATAAAGAAATATGTGGAGTTGTGTGCTGCATTATCAACTAACATATCTATGTGTGGTAGAGGAAAATTGTCTTTAGGGCTAGCCCGGTTTAAGTCCCTAAAGTCCACACAAACTCTGATTTTACCTTCCTTTTTGGGTACCACCACTATGTTCGACACCCATTATGGATACTTGACTACTTTCAAAAAACCAGCGTTCCATTGTTTTTCAATTTCTTCCTTTACTTTGATTAAGACTTCCGGATGAGTTCTTCTCAACTTTTGCTTAACCAATTTGCATCCTTCTATTAGTGGTACCCTATACAAACCAGGCATATCCTTGTAGGATCAGGAAAAAAAAATCTACATAATCTTGGAGTAGTGCAATCGACTCTTCTCTTTCTTTAGGGGTGATCAAAGTCCTTATCTTCAACTCTCTCTTGATTTTTTCATTGCCCACATCTATGGTTTCAAATTCTTTTTTAGCGGGTTTCCAAGCTTGTTCATGTTGTTCTTATTAATTTTTGTGAATCCCCTAATGTTATTTTCCTCTCATTCTTCATCTTCTACAACTAATATGTATTTTTTAAAGTTCAGCCATTCATTCTAAGTGTAAAGTGCTTGTGGTGTTATGAAAGATCCGCTTTGAAAACGGAAAGTGATGTGTAAGAACATGAGGATGAACTTTTGAAAATGCATGATCTCATTAAAAGGAAAAGTTTGGCTAAAAAAAACAAGGATAAAATCCAATTGACATTTGGAACCTCGATTTAAAAGGTGAAAAAGGCAAACAACACAATATCATGATCAAACAAGCATTGTTGATTAAATTTTGAACACCAATAGAGCTTCTTGGGTCTCCAAATTCTGGAACATCTCTCCCTTTGCTAGCTTTTGAATAAAGGTCTTGAGATTCAAGATGCTTTTGACCTTAGGCTTGTTTGGATGCAAAAAGATATTATGGAGCATACATCCTAAGGATAGGTTCTATTTCCTTCATGTGAGACATTGGGTAGGTTTACTACTTGGTCTCTAAAGAGGGTCTCTTGTTGTCCTAGTGATCACCCTCGTAAAGACAATATGGGGGTTTAGCAGTTAGTAGGATGGCACATGTACCAATCAATATCAGTCTAAACACTCAACAAAGAGTTGGGGTTTACACAAACTTAAACCTTGACTTAAGTCATAAGGCAAGCTGCTAGTCCCCCACTTAAATGTTATGGTGTTGGTGTTTTCTAATCTCATCAATTTTTCTAGGTTTGACTCAAATTAAATTTATTAAGATAGAAATCAAGAAGATTCCATGTGCTTTAAAAGCTTATTTTTCCCTTAATATTTCAAGAGTTTATGACTCGTAAATCGCAAGGAGGAGAGACAAAAATCTAAGGAAATTCAGGGCACTTTAAAAGCTTATTTTTGCCTTAGTGTTTCATACTCTTATGGCTCGTAAACCATGAAGTAAAAAAATTGAAATGTCCTTGATTATAATCAAGGTTTCTTTCAAGGATGTATAATGACTTATTATTCCTAGAAAAATATTTTGGATATTAACCACTTGGGGTTTCTTTATCCAAACATTAACAGCAAATAATAACAAGTTATTCCTAATAATATTTTGAATATTCATCCCTTTGGGGTTTCTTTATCCAAACATTAACGGTGAATAATAACAAGTTATTCACAATAATATTTTGGATATTCATCCCTTTGAGATTTCTTTATCCAAACATTAACAGTGAATAATAGATGAATTCTCCCCAAAATAAGATTTTTATATTTTTTAGAATATTGACCAACACCCCTTGAAGTTTTACAAACATGTTGTAAAATCCAGAATATAAGAAAATAATTTTTTATGTGTTTAAGAAATCCATACTAAAACACATTTTCTTTTAAACTTCAAATATTTGTTTTTTTTAAAGAGAAAATTCAAAATATATTAGGGTGTTGGCCGTAAGCATGAAAACATTATATATATATATATATATTTGTCACATTTGCATTGAAAATCGGGTATTCTAAATGCGAGATTGATATTTTTTTTATAATATAAAAAAATACAGACTTAAAATAAATATGCTAGAAAATCATTAATCTCACTTTTTTTTTGGAAAAAAAAAGTGAAACTAGTAGATCTGGCCGAGTCACTTGCCTAAGCAAGTGACTCGGCTGGACACAAAAAAACTCAGCTACTGTTCAAGTGAATTATAATTCACTTGAATAGTAAACACAAAAGGCATGCACAGTAGGTGTGTAATTAAAATGCAAAGTGAAGAGAACGCATGGAAACTTACCTGGCGCTGAAACGGGTGAAGATGATGATGCTGTAGTTTCTTGCGCACAACCGGTCATCACTGATTCTAAAGACAACGACGAATGCTGGTAATTGGTGTTGGTCTCTGTCTTTCTCTTCTTGCCGATGCTTTCTCTGGAGACGACGAAGACGATGATGAAGGTGTGATGTGCCAGCGGAATGGATGTTCTTCCCTCTGTGTTTTCTTGTTGTTTCTCTGTTTTCCTGTGGGCTGCTGCTTCGGCTAATACCTATGGAAGAAAACATTACACTGCTGGAGGAGAAGAAACTGGAGACGTAAACGAAAGGACGAAGGCGATGGCAAGGGCATGCTGCTTGGTCCCTGTGTTTTCTTCTGTTTATATTCTTTCCTTCTGCTCGTCCCTGTTGTGTTCTTCTTCGTTCGTTTGTTCTCTAGTTTTCTTTCCTGTGCTTCCCCTGTTTCTCCCTCTGTATTTTCTATCTTCCTCCTCTTTTGTTTTTTTATGTTCGTCCTTCCTCTCACTTGCATCCGTCTTCTACTGAGAAGAGATGGTTGCTGCTGCTATGGCTGGTGCATTCTCACAGTAAGAAAAGGGAGTGAGGGCTGGTGCTTATGGGGGCTCTCGGTGAGAGGGAGACAAGTTCGGGAGGAGATGGTGGTCATGGTTTGGGGAAGATGGTGTGAGTGTACATAGGTTGCTGGTTTAAGTAACAACCAGGGCTACTGAAGGAGGCTGGGATGGTTGGAGATGACGGGTCCGGGGGGAAATGGTTGGCTATGGGTAAGAGGAGAAAGGGGCTGTGGCTTTAATGGGGTTCTTTTGCAAGGGAAGAATGGAGATGGGGGACTAACAGAGAGGGGAATTGCTGCATTTTGGAGGAGAGATGGCGATGGTGGAACGACCAAGAGGGGAATGGGGGTTCTGGTGAAAGGGAGAGGGACAGTGTATGGCTAGAGAGAGATCCTTAGTTTCTTCAAAGGGAGGGGCTGCTTCGTTGTTTTTATTTTTAAAAGATGAGCAGGGGCTACAGCTTCATTGCTAGAGAAATAGGGTTAAGGTTTTCTTTGCGCAGGGTTTTTTTTTATATGTTTCCTCTAATTTTTGTTTGTCTCTCTGCCCCCTTGTAAATTTTTCTCCCCTCCTCTTAAATATAGCTGAATGTTCACTTATATAGAAAATCTCTACATGTGCTATTTAATGAAATATTGCAATAATTATTGCAGAGATTGTCTTCTATAACCAGCACCAACAAATTCTATATATATAACATTTTATATTGCAGTGATTATTTTCCATAACCAGCACGAATCAAATCATATATCTATGGTATTTTATATTGCAGTAATTATATATGATTCAATAATTATCTCCTTGACACATTGCTTCCTTAATATTAGGCCTGATGCTCTATGTTATCGCCACACGTAAACCCTTATTATTATTTTTTATTTATTTTTATTTGAAAATTTATCAAAATATGGATAAAAAATTGGGTAGCAACAGATGTCCCCTCTTTACAATGCTTACGAAGCAAAACTCCTCAATGTTTTGCATAGTAAGCTTGTAAAGAAAAAGTATTCCTTGCTTGCTGAGTGATCCACTCATCCAAGAACTTCACTTTTTTAAAAGAAAATGGTCTCGTTATCATGGGTGACCTGCTATTTTTTTTTATAAAGAAAATCGGTCTATTTTCACAGGCGACCTGCCCACACATACTCTAATCTGGTCTCTTTTCAGGGGCGACCTGCCCCACATACTCACGCTGGTCTATTTTCATGGACGACCTGCCTTTTTGAGTGGGTTAACCTAAGATCCCATCTGGCGATCTCCTTTAACCCAAAGCAAAGTCGGTGTGTAACTCGATCAATCTAAAATCTCATCTGGCGATTCTCTTTAATCAAAGCTAAACTTTGGGTGTGGTTGGGTTGACCTGAGATCCCATTTGGCGATCTCCTTTAATTCAAAGAAAAGTCAGTGTGTAGCTCGGTTAAAGCTAAACTCTATGTGTGGTTGGGTTAACCTGAGATTCCATCTGACGATCTTCTTTAATCCGAAGCACAGTCGGTGTGTAGCTCGATTAACCTAAAATCTCATCTTGCGATTTCCTTTCACCAAAGCTAAATTTTGTGTAGTTGGCTTAACCTGAGATCCCATCTAGCGATCTCCTTTAACCAAAACCAATATAAAAATGTGTGTGGTCTTATTATGACGGGTGACCTACC
>Ga0325404_1000648_pt1 | contig 35432 bp, 23 predicted proteins | sample PopdelMetagenome_18_FD_205664 | JGI IMG/M metagenome (GOLD analysis project Ga0325404, IMG submission 205664) | Populus deltoides microbial communities from Bellville, Georgia, United States - Xylem-Control-R1 | ecosystem: Host-associated > Plants > Phyllosphere > Stem > Wood/Secondary xylem...
GCTCCAGTGGTCTGATTTCAGCAGCCTCATTGCGGGGCATTAAAGACCCCAGTGTTTGGCTGATATCTCTGTGCTTGCCATGGAAGATTTTACAAACCTAACACTGATTATTGGCAAGGCATGGACATTAGTTGCTTCAAATTTAGCACCACACAGTAAGTGGTGCCTGAACTTTCATGGCTTGTTAACTCACTTGGGCCATGTCTAACATTCTCCTTTTCATTCAAGATGGTGTCCAATACACTTAACACCAACACCCCCCCCCCCCCCCCAAAATGACGCCTTTGAAAGCACATATTTGATTTTTCTTCATTCAATGTAAGGTCGAGTTTATCAATATATCAAGCTGGCAATCACTTATCCTTGCACGATGCAGCTCAATGAATATCGCACCAAGTAAAACTGATTTGTAGTGTAACACGAGGCAGAGTATGTGTCATCCGTCTGAAATTTGCTGCCATCAGTTGACATTATTAGGTTAGTACATTAAGAATCAAATACATCATGATTGGGATTTTGATTTGTCTGGTGACCACTTTTATTCTTTGATAATTTAGTTGGTCTAAGCATGCTGAGTCTGGTAAGATGAGACTATGTACAACTTTTTTCCATTCATTGCCAGGTTCGTCTTGGAGTCTCCATTTTTTTCTTACGGTTACCTTAAATTGATTTCATAGAGATATATTATTTTATTCTTGGAGATTGCGTGCATCATTTATATGCACCTAGAACAAACACACTGGATTCAATTGTATTAATTAGGCTGCTCAATATGGTACCAATGTTACTCAAAACTTGGAATCAGAATCGATTGGAGTTTTGTTATTTGGAACGACTGTTTCCTTTATGATTATAAGAGTTATTGTTTTTGTTTTATTTTATTTTGGTCATTGCACTGCCAATTGTGACTTGGAAAGCATTCTCTAGTCTTTAATTGTCTCACTCAATTGGGAAATTTTGAATGCCTGTAGCTGGCTTATGATCTGCGTAATTGTAGCTTATTCTTTCAAAAGAAAGCTCAATATTGATTTATATATTTTCATTTTAAATCTAGTGATTGGTTCTTTTTTCCTTTTTCTTTCAGGGAGTAGTGCGTTTTATCAGCTCTATAAGAACATATGCTACGGAACCAAGAGGGTGATTTTTCCACCGGGTTTCACCATGAGTTTAACAGAGTGGAAATGTGCTCCTGCTGTGAATTCTTCGAGCTATCTCTGTTTTCTTTTTTCTTCCTATTATTTTCTTAAACTGACAGTGCACATGCAGTATCGGATAATTATCTATCCCTTTGTTTTACAACTTATTTGACGGTAGTTTAATAATTGCCTGTCAAGTGGCTGAGGGATGAAAGAAGCTCTTATGAATGTAGAACAAATGGCATGCAAGGCGAAGGGTGTGTTTGATTCATGTAAAATATTTTTTTGAAAACTAATTTCTAAACTTTCTTAAGATTGTATAATTTTAGGAAATTTGGTGATGGTTTGTAATCAAAGAAAAATTTTAAAGCATTTTCATAGGATATTTTTTTTTCCTTCTCTCATAAAATAATTTGGAGACTAAATTATTTTTAAAATCAAAATTTGTTAAACTAGATTTAGGGTTTTATTTTGTATTTTTATATTGGTTTTTTTAGCACTAATTAAGTTGATTGAGGGAAAATTTTAAATATAAATATAATTTTAAAATAAAAAGTGGCTAGCGTTGGTGTGTCAATCATGTCATTGTGTTTAGGCGGAGTTTTATACCGCGTGCAATGTTTGAAGTGGCCTTTCTTGATACGGTTAAAATTGACTCGGCCACTTCTCTTCCTAATAGTGGCAAAGGTGATTTATTTTTTTCTCTTGTAGATTTTTAAATTTGGCTCTATAATTTTTATTTTTTTAATTTATATGATTTAATTATTTATTATTATTTATTTTATTTGAAATAATTTATAAATTTTATTTTTTTTATTTTATATCATGTCAACTTTTTTATTTGGTAAATTTGGTTTTTAATTTTTTTTGATAAACTTGAAAAATATTAAATGAGATTTTTCATTTTATTTTTGTAATATATTTAAATATTAAAAAGTGTTTTTTAACTTACTAGGAAAAAAATTTACTTTTCATAAAATCAATTTTTAAAATCAAACTATTTTGTGGCAAAAAAAAAAAAAAAGATTTTTGCGCCATTATTTGATGGGACTAATGTTTTTGTCATGATGGAGTGCTATACCAGATGTTAATTTTGAATTTCCAGAGCCTTCATGTAAAATGTTTAAAAGGGCAACGGTTGAGAAGTGGTCATAATTTATTCTAAATTATAAATAAAGTTAAAAAGTGTGGAAAAACATTGTTATCCATAATTATTAGTAATTCATAATTTTTTTTTTTGCATTTTGACATTTTTTTTCTTTGGTTATTGATTTTTTTTTAATTTAGTTTTTATACAGTATGTTTATGAAGATTTTTTTTTTTGGTTATTGATTTTTTAAAATTTTAGTTCTTATACAATATGTTTATGAAGATTTAGAGTAGATAATTTATTTTAATTTGTCTTTATATGGTTATTGCAGTATCAAAAAAATATTATAGCATTGAGTTGATATCAGAAAAATATCACAGTATCGCAATATGGTCTATTTAAAAAAAAATTAGTTAAATAAAAAATAATTTTGAATAAAACTAGGTTATTAAACTTTGTAGAGTCAATAATCTGATTTGCTAGTTTAGTGAGATAACCCTGGCTGCCCCTGTTTGTGGGTTTAGCAGGGTTTTTCTTCTTCTTCTTCTTCTTCTTTTTTTTTTTTTTTTTTTCTAATTGAACCTGATTATGTGATCATCTATTTTTTTTATCATATAGTTAAAAAAAACAGTTTCGAAAAAAAAACATGTTATTAAATTTTAGAAAGTCCATGGCCTTGTTAACGAGTATGGCGCGTCATAACCCATTTTTTTAATTTCAAAAATAAATATATTAATAAAAAATAAAAAGAAAAAAAATTAAAAATTGGATCAAGACAACACAAAATTGATGGTTCGGGGATCAATAAGGAGGAAATTATAAATTTGGAAGTCAATTTGGCCAAAAATTAAAAGAATTGATACGTTTAGGGACTTAATTAAACTTTGAATTAGTTTAATTAATGAAATCAGAGGCATAATTAAAGAAATATCAAAGTTTAGGGTTAATTTGGGTCAAAATTGCAAGAAATTAAAGTCCAAAGACCGAAATGAATAGGCGGTGATACTATAGGGGGGTTAATTGATTTTTTCAGGGGTAATTTTGAAAAAAATAAAATTAAAGAGTCAATTAAGGACACAATTGATTAAATTTGAAACAAATGACTATTTTGTAAACAACGTTGAAATCCAGGGGTTCAATTGCCCAATGGAGAAATGTTTTGTTTAAAAAGAAGATTTTCAGGAATAAGGGGGAATTAAAGATAGCCATGTCAGTCGAGAAAATGATGCCGTTTCTAAATCCACTATTCATCCCCTTCTTCCTCATCCTACAGAAGATCGACTCAGTAAAAAACTGCACAAAATCTGATTCAAATCATGGATCAGATTCATCTTCTACCAAACCTACTAGTTGCCTCAGTACCTCAGCTTACCTTAAGTAGGACGTTTAAGGGGTGATTATATTTTTCCTTTCGTGTAACCAGTTCCATACCATAGAGTCTATGTTGACCAGTTAGGGTTCCTAATAGTTCTACCAGGAAGGAATGTCTTTAATCTTCCAAGAGAGATGTTTGCTTCTTTCTTCTTCTTTTTTTAATTTTTTCTTTTAATTTTTGTGGTAGTAAACTAAACTAATAACGAGAATCTCTAGTTTTGTACAAGTACATATTTAGTCACATGATCACATGTGATTCATTTTTTTGGATCTTCTTATTTGACTTTGTTTCCATCTTAAAGAGCTATTTTTATGAGAGGTCGCCGTTAAATTTAACAGTTTTATTAATGAAAATTTTTGTTTATATTTTATACTAGTAGTGTATTAATACATATGTTATTAACGAACTCACACACGAAAACAGTCAATCGAAAAAACTCTCGTTGGTAATTTATGAATTGTTGGTGAGTTCGTCGGTAATAAATATACTGACGGATTTACAGACGGACAAAATGCGTCAAAAAAATAAAAATTTACCCGCTTTATTCCATTAATATATCCATTAGTAAATATAATATATCACCAACATAATATCATCTATAATTTCATCAGTGCGTTAACAGTAGCAGTGACATTTGCAGTAATTCTTTTCCAACTCTCTATAATATATTAACGGTCTAGTTCTGTCGGTAACCCCATCAATAATAGTAACATTTGCAGTAATGTTTTCCTAACTCTCTGGAAGATACCGCTGAGTTGTGCCGTCGGTAACCCCATTAGTAATATTTTTAAAATATATTTTTTAAAAATATATTGAACAGAAGTAGAAAAATAATTAAAATAAAATAAATTAGTATAAAAATAAAATATTTATTAAAAATTTAATTATTTTTATATTCAAATACAATAAATCTAAAATAAAGGCAGTGCTGGAGGAGGATGCTGGTTGTTGCCGGGACTGTAGGACCAATTAGGGGGTGCACATGAATCACCCATCTGTGATCTCTTCTTTATTACCAATCAACAGAGTTTTTCATAACCAGCAGTAAGTCGTTTATATTTATCATTAAAATGGGTCATCTGATCCTGTACCCGCTGGTCTAACATCGCCATGAACTTCGGAGTTTGAATACTCAGAATCGATTGCAAGCATCCAACAATCAAAGCACTAAGAGTTGTCCACAAGTTCTCGGTCGTAGTGTTAGAGAGTTCATACACCCAATTTCTATCGGGTTCACCGAATGATCCATCCTCCAACCATAAATCTGGATCAATATCCGGATGGGTCAAAGGATTCTACCCATATCTCTATTTCAATTGGCTGTTAAATGTATCCTGAAAAGAAAAATTAAATTCATCAAAATCAAGGAAATAATAACTTAAGAAAAAAATAATTGAAAACCAACATATCACAAAGTGCTGAGCTCGACTATCAATGTACTGTTACACTTTTTTTTAGCGATCATCACTCTGCAGATGCATTTTAATAAAAAACTCCATCAGGCTTGGCATGCATCCATGAACTGTAGCCTGCAATAAAAAAAATTACTAGTTAAATATATTTATAAAAAACAACTAATAAAAATATTGAATGAAATAAAAAAAATCCCACAATTCGCTTTCTATAGGAAACAAAAAAAATAAAGCTGCTAGTGCGTGTGGTAATGGAATTGTGAACATGCCGGTTCTGGTTATCCGTACCACACTGTGACCATCGAGTGAAACGCGCGGACATCATGTGGTGGATGTATGACGGTCTGAAATCTTTCCAAACCGTTATGTCATTCCAGCCTGGAAGCTTTTTTTCTTTCGCGTATTTTTTGGCTTTCTTTTACGTCTCGTACAAAACATCACGTAACCTATAGGATACAAATTAATTTTTTTGTTAGTAAATGAAAAATAAAATTTTAATATTTTGAATAAAAAAATTATCCTAAATTCGATCTTACATAATTGCTGTGTGATTCTTCCAAACTCTAATCACAACATTATTACGAGCTCTCTTCCATTCAAATTTCCCCTTGAAGTAAAAATTTATAAAAAGAGAATTTCAATAATTTAATTCAAATTTCAAATTAACATAAAAAAATATTTAAGTTATTACTAACATTGAACCTTGAAAACAATGTATTGACTTGCGGTTTTCATTCAGGATATTTGGAAACTTGGCTCCATTGAAACAATGAAATTTTCATCGACGATTTAAAGGCCTATGTTATTATTATAGTAGCCTCAATGTTTGTAAACCTGAAATTGCATTCATTAAATGATATTATTTTTTAAAAAATTATTAAATATATCATTATGAAAGTAAAATAAACTTACTTTGAAATGTCGTTCTTCTACTGGGCCTCGTACTTATGGGTAAATGAATTCTGCTATGAAGGGACCTCCCTCAACATTGTGGCATCACACTTGACAAGCCCACGTCATGAGTTGATGTTTGTGCCTCGGGTGCCTATTCTTTGTCGACACCTAATGACTTATTGTCGTCAACATCGTTGATAGAAGAACTAGTAGTGATCATGTCCTTGCAATATGCAATAAAATTTCCCCTAAGCATCTAAACAAATTAATGGATAAAAAAAATTAAATGATTCCTATATTTTAAAATAATTCAACAGCATCTCTCCTATACAAGAGACTACCTAAAATTTTTAAACCTCCAAATACATAACATAGATCCCATAAACCAATTAATTTTATTCAATTTCTTCTGACAATTTAGCATAATTTAATTCCATAGAAGATTTTTATTTTTGACATGATAATATTTTTAATCATAAATTTACAACAAATTATTCTAAATTTTAAAAAAATTCAAAAGAATAATTAAAATTAATCCTACACATTTAATTGAAATTGAACAACAAAATTGAAACAAAATGACTAAAATTCAACAAAATAATGTAAAACTTATTACAATAACAACTAAAATTCAAAATAATTATTTCTAATCGATAATATTTTAATCCTAAATTAAAAAAAAAATCTAAATGGGATAAATACAAAATAGTAATTAAAATTAATCCAACACATTTAATTGAAATTGAACAACAAATTTGAAAAAAAAAACTAAAATTGAAAAAAATAATGCAAAAAGTATTTCATTAATAACTAAAATTCATGTCATTTATTAATTCATAAAATACAAAATTGAACAAAAATAATGAATAAAAAACACAAAAAATAAAAAGAAATGAAAAATTCTTACCTTAATGACGTGCTTTATTTCAACTCTTAATTGAAAAACAAAAAGGAAAAAAAAATAGAAGATATTGTTAATAAACCTAAAAAATTAGAAAAATAACAAGAAAAATGAAGAAAGACAACATACTTTAGGATGAGAAGAGAATATAATGCTTGATTTCAAGTGAGAAGGAGAGAGAGAAGAGAAAAAGAGATAAACAGGTGGGTGAAAAAAATGAGAGAGAAGAAAATGAAGGCCCGATTTGTCATGATTCTGGTATTTTATTTTAGTTTTTAACAATGAGATTACCGACGGGTAATTTAATATTAATATTTTTATTTTCGTCGGTGATTCCGTCTGTAAAGTGACATGAAAAATTTCAATTTATAGGAAAAATTTCAGAATGTCCCTTCAAATATTATCAACAACTTTTCATTCCATCAGTGATTCCGTTGGGAAAAAAAGTGAATAGTCAAAAGATCATTAATTATCACTGCATAGAGAATTGAATAATTTTTATGGTCTCTGAAATATACCAACAGGCACATTCCATCGGTATACTCGTATGTAATGAACACCGTGAATAATGCCATTGAGAAGTGAACTGTTCTTATGGTCTCTGAAATATACTGACGGAAGAGTTCTCATGGTTTCTGAAATATACCGACTGACACATTCCGTTGGTATATCTGTATGTAATAAACACCATGAACAATGCTGATGCCAAATTGTATACCAACAATTCCCATGATCTCTAGAATATACTAACAAATACATTTCGTTGGTATACCCGTATGTAATATACACATGTCAGTATTTTCCATCAATGTGAAATAGTGTCTGATGCCAAATTGTATTTGTATTCCCTATCTATCCATTCTGCAAATACTTAAATTCACCACTGCACACACAACATAATAACACAAGTTCACATCACAATAATAAAATAAATATTTCCTTGTCATTCAATAATAAATTAATACCATTGCCATTACATTGAAGTGAATCTCGCCCATAAACATTACATTATAGTTTATGGAATTACATATTCGTGTTGTGCAAATTAATCTGAATTATTTTTTTCTTCGTCAATTGACTAGTCCTATCTCCATCACAATCTTGTATGTTGATTTCATCTTTATAATCTTCATCGACTTATGCATGTCCACTGGAGCTCAATATATCATTCAACTCCTCGGTGTCAACATCAATAAAAGTATTTTCAGCAATGCGAAAATTTGAATTGTTTTTAAGTCATTAGACTAAGCAACACGATATGGATCAACTAACTTACAAAGTTGAAAGACATCATCTCCTATAGTTAATTCATTGTTGCCATCCTGAACAATCTCGACACGACCTTTGAGTTTGGTTTTCACTATGAATAAGCTCTTGAACGATCCTTTCTAAAGGAAGGATTGTTCGTGTAATAAATTTGCTGGCATTGCTTGGTGAAAACAAAGACATTGTTATTGTTAGTCTTAATAACCATATGAACCATGAGTTTTTTTTTTTTTATGATGACTCATTAATCCAATAGATGAATTTTTTGAAAGAATCATTCAAGGAACAAGTTATCCCCTCTTTCGTTACCAGTTGATCCTCAGATCTCATTCTATCAAATGAATCTTATTCTTGGATCTTGTTTATGATATTTATAAAAAGAAATATTTTTATGTACTCTTCTAATTTCTATGTGCATTAAACTACTACCAAATCATATACTTTTCTTATTTTATACTTTATTCTTTCATTTTAGTATTCTTTCATTTTAATGTCGTCTTTCTTATATTTTTTTTTCTTCAGATGAAGATAAAACCCCAGAATACACCCTTTCACAGGTCAAAGCGCGAAAGACACTTCGAAACTTTTTTTTTCTATTTACTTTATTTTATATCTGTCATCTGTCAGAAAAGAAAAAGGAGAATAAGTTTTTCTATTATTAAATTCAATACAATATTAAATAAATAATAGGAAATTTGAAATGAAACGAAAGTCTTTTTATCTCACCTATTAATCTTATATATTATATAGATATAAATATCAATATAAATTGTGTTCTGGAATCAAAGAAAGATATAGTTAAGAAAGATATTTTTAATTCTCTTAATATGTTTTATTATGTTTTATGTTGTGACTTCGAATAAACTTTTCTGTGTGGAATGGAGGAAGGAAATAGTAATTTATTCCTATAGAATAACTAGATAACTAGGAACAAAAAGATTGAATCAGAAATATCGACATATTTTTTTTTTCAGAGTCCAAGGAAATATGAAAATGAAAGAAAAAAGCGGATCTATTGTTCCAATTTCATCTATATCGAATTTGACTATCAGAATATTGGATATAGTCATGATTCAATGGGTTAGGTCCACTTACCTTTTCTTTTGTTGATTTCTAATCTAATCTTTACAACTGATTTGATTGGACTCCTATAAAATAGGAAAGTTTGACGATTTAAGAGCCAACTTATTATTATTTATTTTAATATAATAGAAAAATGTTCAATTTATAACTATAATTACTATAATAGTATACTCTAAATTCGAGTATAAATCATTATAATGTTAACCTTCTAATTTAATTTAAAATTTAGAAGAATTCTATTTATTCTATTTATTAGAAATATAGAGTTTCTTACCTTATTTATTGCAAATATTAACAATATCTCTATTCCCCCTTCAAATAGAAATACTCCCGCGGGAGTTTTATGAAAAAAAGACAAAGCCCTTTATCGGATTTGAACCGATGACTTACACCTTACCATGGCGTTACTCTACCACTGAGTTAAAAGGGCCTATTTGATTTAATTCTGAAATGAGCCAGCATGCGGATAATCCATATCTATAGAAATAAATTCTACATCAAATCTATGTAAAGTAAATAGATTCTATATAATTTTTTATATTTTTTTTCTATATTATCTATATTATTAGAATATAATAATATAGATAAATCGAATGAAATTCATTCAATTGACAATTTCAAAAAACTGTTCATACTATGAGTATAATATGCTGACGATCGGGCAAATATGCCCCCATCGTCTAGTGGTTCAGGACATCTCTCTTTCAAGGAGGCAGCGGGGATTCGACTTCCCCTAGGGGTAGGGTATTATGAAAGGAAGTTGATGGGGGGGGATTCTTAAGAAGTCTGGAATTTTTTCTTCCTGGGTCGATGCCCGAGCAGTTAATGGGGACGAACTGTAAATTCGTTGGCAATATGCCTACGCTGGTTCAAATCCAGCTCGACCCAATAATTCACTGATCCACCATGAAATGATATAACCTCTTTGTTCTTTCAAAATATCTGATAAAAAAAAAAAGTAAAAATTTCTGCTCTACTTGTTATTTATTTGATTTGCTTCCTATTTTTACCACAAATTATGATCTTTCTGACGATCTAGATTCATATCAGGATTTGTAAGTAGAGAGTCTAAGAAAAAAAAGTAATAGAAAGAAAAAGGAGTCTTTTTTTTCATTGAAAGGTTGATTATCAATTGATTTTAAGATTTTTATTTGAAATAACGAAAAGATAACTAATAATTTGTGACAGTGTCACTAAAATATATATGCGCAAAATATATTTGCGTGTGGATATCAATATTTCCTATCATTCGCACTCTGTTACAACGAGGCGATTCCAATTTAAAATCTAAACAGAAAGTGTTTGAATGAAATCAGAAGAATATGTATGTTGTATTTCGTTTCCCTGGGATTGTAGTTCAATTGGTCAGAGCACCGCCCTATCAAGGCGGAAGCTGCGAGTTCGAGCGCCGTCAGTCCCGACAAATCCAATAAACAATAATACAATAAAAAAAATACATCAATTCATCTCTTCATTTTCTGTAAAAGGGGTATAAATAGCAGAATTTCGTTCCCAAAAGGGATCCTTATTATTATTTTATATTATTTATATATTTATTTTCTTTATTTTTGTTTTTCATCAAAGCAAATACAAATATGGTCATTTTCATTTCTTCAACTAGTATCGATGGAGATGGATAAAGACACATGTGGATTAGTACAATTATTGGTAGCGTCATATTCAGGATTCTAAAAGAGACCTCACTGAATTTGGCCTTTTTGATTCCTCCCGATCCGTATAATGAAATCGAATCGAGTACCCTATCTTTCTCGGTAGCACATACACAAATAGAATTCTTATTTGTACGATACAAAATGACTTTAATTTCTTTGATAAAATCCTTTTAATTGGAAAAGTCTCTTCTTTTTTGGCTTCGATTTTGTGTAACCTCAATTATTTGAAACAATCTATCTCATTCAAATTGTACACTGAAGTTTTGATATATTATATGGATCCCATTCGTAATTCAATCAAGTAAAGAGTATATTAATAAAATAAAAATCAAATAAGGACTCTGCCTCTCTTAGAGAGAGAGGGAATGGATAATTTTTTTAAGGGTTTATGCCGAAGAAAAAACAAACTCTAAAAAAAAAAGTGAATTTCGTAGAATATTCAATTTTTTTTATACTGTACTAGGACTTATCTTTATCACACTTTTTTTTTGTTTTTCAATCCAATGAGATTAGATCATTCAAAAAAGGAGTTTAGAACATAACTCCCCCTTTCCCATTTCGCTTCTATTGTTTGTTTGGGTTTGTTTTTGTTTGTAACTTATGTAAGTTTAAAGATGATTAGATGATACTTAGTCAGATGATTGTACAAGGAAGGAGATAGTTTTATAAAAAAGAAAGAATGGAAAAGAATGATAAATAAAGTAACAAAGTAAGGAAATTTTCGATTGGATAAGGAATCCATTTTTGGATTTGGTATGAATAAATGATCTTTCTATGTTATACTATTCAATTCTCGATGATAAATTGATTTGAGAGTTCAGATATTGTTATTCATGATATTGATCTGATTCGATATCATCGAGATGGAATTCATCCCATTGAATTTAGAGGTGAAAGATTTCTCATCTCTTATGGGATTAAATCCTGAATTATTGTGAAGTAAAGAAAAACAAAACGATGAGATTATGGAAGTAAATATTCTCGCATTTATTGCTACTGCATTGTTCAAAAAACGATGAGATTATGGAAGTAAATATTCTCGCATTTATTGCTACTGCATTGTTCAATCCCGAATTACCTTTGAATAAATTTCTACCAAACCATGATAGGGGTTCTACTATGATTTCTCTATTAGTGGTGTCATACCAATAACATTTGGATAAAAATACTCTATTATGCAATCTGTGATATTGTAATTCAATAACCTTTTCCAACTTCCTATAGTAATCAACTTCAAACTTATTTGAAGTCGATCTTTTAACACAAACCCCATTGTTATATGTCTCTTTACCCTGTCCATATTCTTTAGTATGAAACACATGTCCATTGACAAAACACTCAGACTTAGTAAATATAAAGTAACACTAGCATTCCCTCTCGATCGATAAACCTGGTACATGAAGTACAACCATGAACAATTAACAAGAAATGTGTAATGAAATTAAATATCTAGAGAGATAAGAATAATTAAACAGTACTTACTTGTGTTCTGAACCATGTGGAAAGTTGTTTATTTTGTAATCAAAAGATTTGAGATTCAGTCAGTTGTGAGTTTTGCGACAGTAAATATGACGATATTGCTTGTGAGGAATTCAACAATGTATGAGTTTATTATATTATAAGAGATAAATTATTAAAAAAATAATGACATGTTAAGTATTATACTTATTGAATGAAAGATCTCAGTTCATCGCAGTTAAATAACACATAATTATGTGCTTGTCTGAATTCTATTTTTGACAAATATCTTCCCCTCAAAACATTCTTCAGTACATGTCGTCCAAGATGAGAGAATATTGACAAGTTCCCATCGAAGGCACTTCTCCACCATCATCATGCCTTAGAACACAATTGATTCTTGTTCTTAATTGAGGCTCAAAATAGTATGAGATAAATATTGAGATTTCATCAACAATATAAGCCTCATATATCAAAGCCTCAACATGTGCATTGTTTTTTTTTTTTACTTTTCTCTTAAGGTTGAACAAGTACATACATGAAATTAAATGAATGTTTTGAAATATGCAAAGAAAGACAGTAAAATTTTAATTATAATGCATGTGCAAACCCTAACCTCTCAAATGGATATATCCATCTATATTGAACTAGACCACCAACTTTTACCTCAAACAGTAAATGTATGAGTAGATGCTCTATCAATTCAAAAAATGATGGAGGGAATATCATCTCAAGTTTGCATATTGTCTAGAAGATATTCATTTCAAGCCTCTCTATGTGTTGTGTCTGTAACTTGTTGGAGCATATATCCCTAAAGAAGTGACTAATCTCCATGAGTACATCCCATATCTCCCTTGACAATAAATCCTGATAAGTTAATAGAATGAGTGTTTGCATAAACACGTGGCAATCATGATTCTTCATTCCATACAATCTATAATATTTTAAATTCATTAACCTTGATATGTTCAAGGCATGTCCATTAGGAAAACACAGAATTTTAAGCCATAGGTAGAGAAGTAACTGTGCATTCTTGTTTAAGGCGAAACTGGTTTTAAGCTTTGTAACCCGTGACCCAACATAAACCAACTTCATATTTTTACGGTGAAAAAACAAGGCTATATCCATTCTAGCCTTGATGTTATCATTTGTCTTCCCCTTCATGTCCATAACTGTGATGAAAATATTCTTAAACATGTTCTTTTTGATTTACATGACATCAAGGTTATGACAGAAGAGATTGGTCTTGCAATAAGAAATCTTCGTTTTATCCAATTGTAGGTCAAACCAAAACCAGAAAACTTCTGCTTACCGGATTGAAACTAAACACAATGTCACCATACCCCAATACTACGTTATACAACTCTTTACTTGAAAGAAATAGCGGTACAACGCCCCTTTCAACTTTGCCAACAAAGAAGTCCTTTCTATTCTTTTTGAACTTGTGATCTGTTGGCAAGAACTGTCGATGACAGTAACAAAAGGACACTTTATCGTTATTTATTAGCGTGAATGCCTTATGATTTTTCATATAGTATGAATATGCTAGTTTTCCATGCGTGTTCCAACTAGAAACCATTCTATAAGTTGGAAAATCATTGATAGTCCACATCAAAGATGCATTCATCAAAAAAATTTGTTTTCTCCTTACATCATAAGTCAAAGCCCGGGATGACCACAACTATTTTGACTCATCAATCAATGGTAGAAGACAAATATCTATATTTCAACCTAGACTATTATGACCGGGTATGACTGTAGATAAAAACATAAACTCCAGTCTCATACACATCCCCGATGGCAAATTGTAAACTTTGAGTATCACTGACCAACAAGAATAAGGAGTAGTAAATGACCTGAATGGATTGAATCCGTCTATATATAACCTAAGATTCACATTTCTTCTCTCCATTGAAAACTAAGGATGCACATTGTTAAAGTATTTATAGGCTTTACCATCGTAAGAGTGTACCATCATTCAACCCATCGCATCATGTGATTAGTGTCATGTCATATGCTTAGCAGTCTTTGGTGACATGAATAACCTCTGTAGTCTAGGTGTGATTAAGAAGTCTCTAAGTTTTCTGTGTGTGATAAGAGTCCTTTCTTTTCCAGTATAGGTTTATAATGAGAATGCCCACATGTTCTGCACTTAGTTAACTATGTATTTTTAAGGTAATATAACATGCTGAAGTTTGGATACATGTCAATTTTCTGGTATCTAGACTGAGGGGTATTCATCATGGACTTAGCAACATAGAAGTTCTTTTTCAACTGGTTCTTTTAAGGTAAAATACTTCTCGTCCATTCGATAATTTTTTCATAACTAGCCTCATTCAACCCATGATTTGAGTTGATGTCAAACACTTGTGCAACGACCAATAACTTACTGTGATTTGTGCAACCATCCCATAATGGTTCGTCAGAATCTTTTAAAAGATCAAAAAACCTAGTCGCGTCTGCATTAGATTTTTCACCTAATATTGGACATTGACTGGTATGACCCTGATTTATTCCCATCGCATCCATAACCATATTCCTATAAAGATTACTATTGTCATCTACAACTTCATGCACGTTGCTAGAACTAGAAGTTTACCCAACCATCCTTTCTATTATGGTATCATGAGGAACAAATGGTTCTCCATGTGTATGCCAACACAAATATTTCTCCATGAACCTTTTTTATATATATAGAAGATGCATCATTACAACATTTGGTTCTCCATGTGTATGCCAACACAAATATTTCTCCATGAACCTTTTTTTTATATATAGAAGATGCATCATTACAACATTTGGATCAAGAAACTTTTTATTTTACACCTCTTGTATGGGCATTTGATACCCCCTCCACTAATATTTATCGGATCAGATAGTGCATAATTAATAAAACCCTGAACTCTATTATAATAATCCATCCTCCACAACCCTTAGGGTGAATCTCTAGACATTCATGAATGATCATCCATTACTTATATCAAACCTATATAAAATAATGATGAAAACATGTATTAATTAACTACGTTAACTAAATAATTTGTAAAAATATTAATTTAACTCAAATTTATTCAATCTATTTTAACAGTACTCTTAATTCATTATCAATTATCCATATAAATTTAAATTTCTACACATTTACCGAAAATTTCAACTCGGCAATAAAATTGATAAAATATAAAACAGACCCGTTAAATAAGCTATTATTTATTTCATCACAAAACACCTAAGTCAGAAATTCGACATAAGTTTCATTAACTTACAAACAAATACAATTTTACAAAATCTAAAATAAACCCTAACATGTACAAATCATAAATCCATACAAATTTGTATGAGAAAAAAACTATAAAACAAGTAAACACCAAAACAAAATACATATACTACAAAAAATATGCAAAAAAAATCAACATTTTAAAATTGAGTTCAAATAAAAAAGGGTAGATTTGTTTACTTAACGTGGAGAATCCTTAATAAAATCAGAACATGAACGTTGATAAACTGAGTGTTGTGGTGGCTAAATTTATTGTGGGAGGTTGAATTGTGTTGAGATTGGGGGGGACGGGCTGGGTGTTGTTTATTGCAAGAAAAAATGCATAAGAAAGAAGGAGAAATGGGGGAGGAGGAGGGGAGGTTTGATCATCAGGACATAAATTAAATATCATCGACGATATTACCAATAGAATTATTCCATTAGTAACTCCATCAATCATTCTATTGGTATAAATGATACGTCACTATACGATTTGCCTGTTTGAATCTCACTGTAATACTCTCTGCCATTTCCTCGGTATATACCATATGAATTTTTTTGTCATTGTTTACCAATAGCTATAAAGATAAATTTTATTTTTGATAAAGATCATCGCAATAAATATTCTGACAGAATTTTTCTGTGAGTTTTTTCGTTTATATTTATTAATTTTCTAAAAATGGTTTGCCCCTCTCAATTTTTTAGAATGCTCACGAAATTCTCCCTCAAAACTAGGGTACAGTTGTATATTTATAGAACGGAAGAAAAAAAAAAGTACAAGATTTTCTTTTCAATTTTTTTTGGTTGTAAGTTTGGAAGTATTCACATGCGATCTGAGAGAGCTGAATGCAAATCAAATGAAACTTTTTGAATTGCCATGATCCTTGCTCACACACTCCATATTCAAAGAATTGAAGTGGCAACGGACCACAAACTCTTGTCCTTTTAACAAATCCACTTGCATGTATTGGTGCCTGTTCATTGTCAAGAGCAAATTAAAGAAAGGCATACGAGGGGGGAGAGAGAGAGAGAGAGAGAGAGAGAGAGAGAGAGAGAGAGGGAGGGAGGGAGAGGATGGCAAGTGGGTCATATTCTTTGATGCTCATAATGCTTCATGATAAACAGACATTGGTCCCATGTCTTTGCATCTACCTCTCCATGGCTCCATCCACACATCACCTGCAGTACTATTACCCTACCAAGTTGAAAGAAGAATACAAACACATGCACATGCCCCATGAAGAAATTTATACTCCGTATGCATCATAAATAATTTAACCTGACATGACCCTCTTTTAACCCTCTCGGTTTTTATGTTTTACAGTAGACAAAATGAGAATCATGTGTGATATACTGCATGTATAGAAAGAGGTCCAATAATTTTTAACATATGAAACAGTGGTCCCGCTAATTAAAAGACAAGATGCCATCATCAATGAGAAGATTCGCTTGCTTGCCTTCTCTTTTTCGCCTTTTCTCGTTTGTTTTCTTTGTTATCTAAGGATATCAATCAAAGAACTCAACAGGCTGTCTGTAAAAATTGGTTTTGAAGAAGATCAGTTCAAAAATTATAGAGAAAAGTAGTACAGTACATTGCTCTTCATAACTTGCACTCGGCTAGACATTCATAATTGTGATACAGTCCAGTGAATATTAGATTTCAAATTTCCAACTTCAAAGGTTTTGAGGCACCAAGATTTTAAAATGTATGAATTTTTTATAGGAAGCAGCTAGACCTACCTTACATTATATTTCAATAAGTAAGAGATGAAGTAATAAAAAACTTCATATAAAAATTGGGTTTTTTTGTTGCAAAACTAGGTCAAAACATGTGAATTAGACTAAACCTATGTCTATGTTCTTGAAAAGTAAGTCCCTCGAAAAACAAGGGACTCTTTGATATTTAAATTAGTACTTGTATATGAAGGAGAACATAATGCTTCAAAAACAAAAACCAGAGTACATAATGTGTGAATCTAGATGTAGCTAACTCTGTGTGGCTCTAAAGAGTTTGTGTGGGTGAAGAGTGTAAATTTTGTTTTGTTTGCTTAGATTAGTGAAGACTTTTTTAGGGTTGGTAAAAAGATAATTTATTTAAGATAGAAGTTTATCAAGATTAGTTAGCATGATCTTCTTTGTAATTATCTGATTAGTTAAGATTATTTAAGAGATAAATTCAGATATAGTAGAAAACGTTATTCGAAGATAACTTTATTAGTGTTTTTATGAAACACGTGAGTAGTTTGTTACCAACGTGACAGACTAGGAAACTTGACGATTATCCTTATCCTTATCACATAAGGCATATATGTAAGGAAGGTTAAGTCTGAAGATAGGTACCGGTGTGCTTCAGAGGAGAGTTTCAAAACGTAAAAGTATCAATTACATTGAAGCAAGTATGTCAAACAACTAAGGAGTTTACATAGAGTTTCACAACACACACTCTTGACACACGAGGATTGTGTAGGAAATTATCGAGGAGAATTGGTCTCTGAAGAGTTGGAGAGCCTATAGATTCCAAGGGGGAGTTCCTATGTGAACTGCTAGCAACTGGAGGTTTCAATTAGGATGAAAACAGTTTAAAGATCATCAGATGTATTGGCAAGCTACTACGGTAAGAGACATAACATGGTTCACTGTCTCATCAAGGTAGTATAGACACAAAGGTTTTTGTTTAGAGACACTCCTCTTGTAATCTTTCAAACTAGTAAAAAAATTGTCTATTCTGGGTTTGGCTAGCATGGAGGTCTTTTTTTTTTTTCAATCTTTTAAAGAGTTCTTCAAAAGGTTTTCCTTTTGTGATAAAATATCTTGTGCATTTAAGTCTTCTACATTCTTTATTTATTTGGTTACTGATCAGTGTTTGCAAAGTGTTAATAGATCATCTATTAACATGTGATAAATAGGAAAAGGGACTTTTGAGTGGTATCAGAGCAAGTTCACTTTATATGAGTGAGATCTATTTTTCCTGATTGAAAATGTCAACACTGAATCCACCACCACAATTTAATAGTGAGAACTATGCTATTGTAAGGTCAGAATGAGAGCCTTTCTTAAATCACTAGATGAGAAAGTACAACACTCAATAGAGTAAGGGTGGATCAAACTTGAAATGTTTTTTGCTAGATGGAATAGAGATGATGCTGCTAATTGTAATTGGAATAACAAAGGCCTGAATGCTATATTTATAGTGGTTTCTCCTAATGAGTTTAAAAGAATATCTATGAGTTTAAAGCTACCCATGAGGGAACTAAATCAGTGAAAAATTTGAAATTACAAATGTTAACTTCAAAGTTTGAGGAAATTAGAATGCTGGAAGATGAATCTTTTAATGAGTTTTATGTTGAACTTAATGACATTGTGAATTCCAAGTTCAATTTTAGAGATAAAATGGAGGATACACGAATTGTAAGGAAGATCTTAAGATCCTTACCTGAAAGATTTTGGCCAAAGATAACAGCCGTTGAAAAAACCAAGGATTTTGATACTATACATGTTAAAGAACTAATATATTTCTTATAAACATATGAATCTACATTGCCTCATCAAAGGAAAGGTAAGTCCATTGCACTTAAATCTTTTAGGGAAAAACATAAGTACTCTTCAGATGATGATCTTAATAATAAAGATATAGCTCTTATAGTTAAGAAATTTTAAAAATTCATGTTTAAGAAGAAGAAAATTGATAAAGGCAAAAAGGTAAATGATTTTGTGAAAAGAAATGATCAGAAAATGAAAGTAAAATTAAGACTGAATCTAGGAAAAAAAGTTAAGTGTTTTGAATGTTCAGGATAGGGTCACTTGAGAAGTGAATGTCTTAATTTTAAAAAAATAAAAGTAAAGCTCTTAATGTCACCATAAGTGCTGAATTTGACTCTGAAAATTCTAATTCATCATCTGATAATGAATTTGCTTTTATTTCTCTTTCTGACACTGTTAATGAATCTACTACAAACTATTGAGATATCATATGATTCTGACATAGATCAGACTATCATTAATTATAGTGATTCAGATATTACTTTTGTTATTATCGATCTTGAATTAAGCTTGTATGAAGCTTATGACGACTTGTGTGAAGAATTAGTGAAAGTCAAGAAAGTGAACAAGAAATTGTTCAATAAACTGATAGATGTGGAGAACAATATGGTAGAAGCCCTAAAGCTATCAGAAGTAGAGATATCTAGATCTCTTAGGAAATTAAAGCACTTGAAAATGAGTTGACTAGGTGCAAACAGTCATAAGAACCATCAACAACACAAGAACTTGATGAGCTGTTGAAAGCTCAAATGGTAAGTACTAATCATACAAGACTATGATACATGACATATGGAAACTCCATCAACAATACATCTGTATCTTCCTCTTCCAAAAGGATTACCTTTATAAAAGGTAAGGAACCTTTCATGTCAGAAGACAAATCAAACAATATCCAAAAAGGTAAGTTGAAAGGTAAGTTTATTCCTATCTGTCAGTATTGTGAAATTGAAGAACATGTAAAAAGAAATTATTTCGTAAGTAAAAATCAAAATTTAGAATACAAAATTGACTTAGTCTTAAATCAATTATGTACTATAGAAAGGAAAATTGATAAGTGAGTAGGTTATGAGAAATTTAATGAGACTGAAAGTTCTAACAGAACAAAAATGAAAAATTAATGGGTAGTTAAGAAAAAGGAAATATGTTTTGTAGTACACATTGCACTAAAAACTATGAATAACAATTTATGGTATTTAGATAGTGGATGTTCTAGACATATGTTAGGAGATAAAGATCAATTTAAGAAATTTGAATTCATGAATGGTGCTTCAGTGACCTTTAGAGATGGAAGCATAGCTACCATTGAAGGTAAATGAAATGTTAAAATTCCTAGTTTACCTATTTTTCATAATACTTTGTTTGTGAATGGCCTTAAAGCTAACCTACTAAACATAAGCTAATTTTATGATGAGAATCATAGTGTGCAGTTTTCTAAGGATGAATGCAACATCTACAATTGTGCTGGTAAATGGATCATGAAAGGTACTAAAATTTCAAACAATTATTATGGAATTTCTACCTTGACTTTATTAGGATGTCAAAAGGCAACACTAGATGATTTTGATCTTTGACATCAACGCCTTGATCATATCAATTTTAGAGATTTATCAAAAACTTCTACAAACAAAGTTGTATAAGGACTACCAAATATGCAAATAATCAAGATAATGGTGTGTAAAGCATGTCAAAAAGGAAAACAAACAAAAGCTTAATATAAAAAGATTGCTGACATTTTGACATCAAGACCACTTGAATTATTGCACATGGATCTAATGGTCCAACTTAAATTGAGAGTATTGGTGGAAAGAAGTATATCATGATCATTGTAGATATACTTGGGCTTACTACTGGCTTTTGAGCTCCCAGTCAAGAAAGAGCTCTCAGTCGAGAGCATCTCTCTCTAAGCTTTCTCTCTCCCTTATGAGAGTTTCCTCCCTAGTAGCAGCGTTTGCCTTAGTTTATCGGGCGGGTCGGTTTTCCTAATTGATTATTGTTTCATTTGTTGTGCCCTATAGCTAAATCAATGAAGTCTTCGTTACTTCGCTTTGCATAACAAGATTGTCCTTGTCAGCTATCTCGTTCTTTGCCTAGAATTAGGGCACGGACTCGAAGGAGCTCACTCGCTCTGCAGGATAACCAGACTCCTACCTTAGCTTTGCCTTCTCCACGACGCCTTGACCCTTGCAGTTCTAGCTCTGGTGGGATTTTCCCTAATATGGCTTCTCCTAGTCACATCCCTTTGGGTGTTATGCCTGATGGGAGTAGCAATGTTTAGGTTTTTGAGTAGGTTGAATAAAGACATAACTAATGTGGTGGAATTACAACCTTATATGGACTTAGAGGATTTGGTACATTTAGCTATTAAAGTGGAGAAACAAATGAAAAGAAAGAGTAGTGCACGACCAAGAGCTTATTCAGGTTGAAAGATGAATTATAGGGGAGGAGAGAGAGTAACGTACTATCAAAGCCAATAATGAATCTTAAAGTTTTTGAACCTAACAACCCAAAGAAGCAAGTTTTGGCCACTGAAAAAAAGTCTAAAACCGAAGTGCAAACAAAATTTAATTGAGATATTAAGTATTTTAAGTGTTAGGGATTAGGGCAGTATGCATCATAATGTGCAAATCAGAGAATCATGATTTTGAGGGATGATGGAGAGATTTAATCTACTAGTGAGACGTCTGATTGTGATGATATGCCACTACTTATAGATGATAATGATGTTGAATATGCATATGAGCGCAAGTTATGGTGATAAAGAGAGCTTTGATTACTCAGGTTAAAGAAGATGACGTAGAGCAACAAAGAGAGAATATTTTCCATACTAGATGCCAAATCTAAAATAAAGTATATAGTAAGATCATTAATAGTTGTAGTTGTGCTAATATTGCTAGTGTAAACTTTGGTTAGAAAGTTGGGTTTGAGTATTATAAGGCATGCGAAACCTTATCAGCTTAAATGATTGAATGAATGTGGTGTAGTTAAGGTGAATAAACAAGTGTTGATTACATTATCAGTAGGAAAGTATAAGGATCAAATCTTATGTGATGTTATTTCTATGTATACTACACATATGTTATTAGGGAGACCTTGAAGATTTGATAGAAAAATCAAACATGATGGGTTTAAGAACAAATATTCCTTGAAAAAGAATGGTAAAGTATACACACTTGCGCCATTGTTACCTAAGCAAGTGTATGAAGATCAAATGAGGTTAAAGAAGGATTTTGATTCAAAATAACTTCAGCCAGAACATCATGGTGATTAAGTGAGGAAGAATGACAATAAAATAAGCCATGAGTTGTAAAAACAAAGGGATAAAGTTTCGACCACTAGGAAGGGAGAAGAAGGTTTTGGCCAAATGAAAAAAAAAAAGGTTAGAAGCCTTGAGTGGAGAGAATAAAGTAAGGACGAGAAAAAAAGAGTGTATAAAAAAAGTTGGGAAACACCTTAATTTCTATGCAAAACCTAATGATATTAAACATGCTTATTTTTCTGAGATGCCTATGATTTTACTTATGTATAAGAAGACATACTTTAATTTTGATAACTTGAATTCTTAGTGTTCCTAAAGTTTTTTTGTAAGAATTTGAGGATATATTTTTAGATGAAATACGTAGTGGTTTGCCACCGATTAGAGGAATTGAACATCAAATAGACTTTGTGCCAATAATAGTTATACCTAATCGACTAGCTTATAGGAGCAACCCAAAAGAGACTAAGGAACTATAAAGGTAAGTGGAGGAGTTATTGTCAAAGTGTTACATTTGAGAGAGCACGAGTCTTTATGCAGTTATTGTACCTTTAGTGCCAAAGAAGGACCATACTTAACGAATGTGTGTTGATTGCACAACCATCAATAATATTACTTTAAAGTATGGACATCCTATCCCTATATTAGATGATATGTTGGATGAATTGCATGGTTGTAATTTGTTTTTCTAAAATTAATTTGAGAAGTGGTTATCATTAAATTATGATGAAAAAAATGTGATGAATGAAAAACTATTTTTAAAACTAAATATGGTTTGTATGAGTGATTGGTTTTGCCTTTTAGACTTACTAATGCACCTAACACCTTTATGAGATTAATAATTCAAGTTTTACATACATTTATTGATAAGTTTGTGATTGTATACTTTGACAATATACTCATTTATAGCAAAGGATTGGATGAACATATAGGACATTTAAGACAGGTTCTTGAAGTACTTAGAAAGGAATCCTTGTACGCTAATTTACAGAAGTGTGATTTTTGCATGGATAAGATTATATTTCTTGGTTATGTTGTTAGTGCAAAGGGAATAGATATGGATGAGGCTAAGGTTAAGGCTATACAAGAATGGCCTATGCCTAAATCAATCATAGAATTTAGGAGTTTTCATTTAGTACATTAGCCTCACCATTGACTGAAATAATTAAGAAATTAGTAGAATTCAAATGGGGTAAGGAATAAGAAAATGTATTTAATTTGTTGAAATCAAAATTAATTTCAAGATTAGGTATTGACGCTGTTCTAATGCAAGAGAAACGACCCATTGCTTATTTTAGTGAAAAACTTAATGGTGCAGCTCTTAATTATCTGACTTATGACAAAGAGTTATATGCATTAGTAAGGGCATTGGAAAATTGACAACATTATCTTTGGCCAAGGAAGTTTGTGATATATACGGATCACAAATCATTGAAATATTTGAAAAGCCAAGGTAAGTTAAATAAGTAACAAGCCAAGTGGATTGAATTTATTGAGACATTCCTATATATGATTAAGTACACGCAAGGTTAAGAAAATGTGGTTGCAGATGCGTTGTCGCGAAGGTATGTTCTTCTTAATACTCCGAATACTAAATTATTAGGATTTGAGTATATTAAAGAATTATATCCTAATGATAATGATTTTGGTACCATTTATGTTGAGTGTAGATTAATTCAAATAGGGTAAAGAATAAGAAAATGCGTTTAATTTGTTGAAATCAAAATTAATTTCAAGAATAGGTATTGGCATTGTTCTAATGTAGAGAAACAACCCATTGCTTAATTTAGTGAAAAACTTAATGGTGCAGCTCTTAATTATCCGATTTATGACAAAGAGTTGTATGCATTAGTAAGGGCATTGAAAAATTAGCAACATTATCTTTGGCCAAGGAAGTTTGTGATACATACGGATCACAAATCATTGAAATATTTGAAAAGCCAAGGTAAGTTAAATAAGAAACAAGCCAGGTGGATTGAATTTATTGAGACATTCCTATATATGATTAAGTACACGCAAGGTTAAGAAAATATGGTTGCAGATGCTTTGTCGCAAAGGTATGTTCTTCTTAATACTCTGAATACTAAATTATTAGGATTTGAGTATATTAAAGAATTATATCCTGATGATAATGATTTTGGTACCATATATGTTGAGTGTAGATTTTCGACCAAGGATAAATTTTTTAGGCATGATGGACTTATGTTCAAGGAGAATTATTATATATGCCTAATTGTTTTATGCGTGAATTGGTTGTAAGAGAAGCTCATGGGGAAGGTTTAATAGGGTATTTTAGAATTGCCAAGACTTTAGAAGTTTTACATGAACATTTTTATTAGCCTAACATGAAAAGAGATGTGCAAAGAATTTATGATAGATGCATAACTTATAAACAAGCTAAGACTGGAGTAAAACCCCATGGGTTATATAAACCTTTACCTATTCCTAATGAACATTGAGTTGATATTTATATGGATTTTATTTTGGATTTACCAAGGCCTAGGAAAGGCAGAGACTCCATATTTGTTGTTGTGGATAGATTTCCTAAGATAACACATTTCACTACTTGTCATAAAACTGATGATGCAATAATTATCACAGATTTCTTTATGTAGAGAGTTCATTTGGTTACATGGTGTTCCTATGAGCATTGTGTCTGATCGAGATGTAAAGTTTTTCTGTTACTTTTAGAAGGTTTTGTGGGGGCAAGTTAAAGACAAAAATTTTATTTTCTACTGCTCGTCACCCATCAATAGATAGCCAAACTGTAGTTGTAAATAAGACTTTAACTCAATTATTAAGGGCTATCATTCAAAAGAATCTTAAAAATTAGGAAGATTATTTGCTTTTTATTGAATTTGCATATAATTATAGTGTGGATTCTACTACTCATTATTCACCATTTAAGATTGTTTATGATTTTAATCCTTTAACACCATTGGATTTAATTCCTCTACCTGTTGATGAAAGAGTTAGTCTTGATGGTAATAAAAAAAACACAGGTGGTGAAGGACTTACATACAAAGATTCAACAACAATGGATCTACCATGTGAGGGTGTTAGTGCTACATTCAATATTGAAGATCTCTCTTTCTTTGATGTAGGTGATGATTTGAGGTCGAATCCTTTTAAGGAGAGAGGGAATGATATGATCTAAGCAACACCAAAGAATCTATTAGAGGTTCCAATTGGTGCAGTGATAAGGTTTAGGGCTAAGATGTTCAAAGAGGCTTTTAATGGATTTCTTCTAGATACATGGGATAAGGTAGACTTTAAAAGGGTAATAAATAATGAAGAGCAAGCCTTTATTAATATGATTTATGTTTAAAAGGGCTTGTTGGTGGAAACAAGGTCATTACACAAGGATTGGGATACAAAGACTCAAATCGAACAGTTTGACCTTTTGCTATTGTTTTGATTATAACTAGAGATACAAGTTGAATTTAGATTAGATTTTTATTGGGTTGAAAACTAGACTTCTATACCTTTCCAATGATATATGGAACGCCTTCTAATTGATTAAGACAAGAGAGAACCAGCATATGAAGTTAGCTTTGATGCTGCCAGCAAATTATGAGAAAAACCGACCTTGTCTTATTTTAATTAGTTAGGCTATTGATTTATCTTTTTTTTTTGCAACACTTGTTCAAGTTTCAGACTTGTTTACGTTATTTATTTTAATTACTTTAGGCTAGTTTTAGCTTGGTTTGAGTATTATTTAAATTGGGTTTATGTGTGACCCATTAGAGAAACTAGAGTTACTTTTCTTTAATTCTTGCACTTGCCCCCAATATAGGGTGTGATCTTAGTCCGGGTTATTTTCTTAAGAAAAACTTACTAGGCTCAATAGAGATTGCAATGGATACTTTAGAGTTGCGAAATGATGATCAAATATGGTCTTTCCTCATTCCAAATGCGTGCATTTATGATCGGGCAAGCTTTGCTTTTCCATGTGAAATTCTTTGTTTAGCTAAGACCTTAGCTTTATTATGTGGGTTGTTTGTTTTTTAAGTTTTGTCTTTGAGTGTAAGATCACTTTTCAGTAGAGTCACTTAAATTCTCATAATCTTATTTACTAAAACAAACATCGATTTGGCTTTCGCTTTTGCGCTAAAACTTTGATTTTCCAAACATTTTCATGAAAATATAAGATCATGCATAATTTTTGAAGAAAGAAGGAAATACACCAAAGAAGTCTTGGTCAAACTTTAGTTTTGTTGATTGATGGGAATAATACATCACGCATAACATTTCTTTACAACATCAGAGTTTGTAGGTCTAGGTAGATCCTCTCTATCTATATTGGCCAAACTCCTCAACCCATACGTTAGTGGAGGAGTTGGCGACTGGCGTCAATTGCTGGAATTGGTTACTAGATTATTGTCTAAAGCGAGAAGAAATTTATAGCGGTGTCACTATTCATGATGGTTGCGGACGATAATCAGTAGTGAGGAAACTGGTGTTGGTGAGGGTGTATAGGCGGTTTTGGGTGGTTAGACAGCTGTAGAAGTCGAAATAGTGGCGGAGAGAGAGAAAGAGTAATTCTGACAAAGAAGATGATGGTTTTCTACAACTTTGGCCTCTGATTTCTTGATGCTCAGTTCATGGAATCCACCCCTATTTATAGGGGGTGGAAGAGGGACATTTTGTCTTTTCTGGTGCCAAATCATGAACTGAGATTTGACAGTTGAAGGCTATCCGAGTTGGCTTCTTTGAGCCCGTTCCATGGTCGTTGTGCTGTCAATTGGCCAGAAAAGACGATACTGGGGGGTAGTCAAATGTTAAGCCATAATTTTCTTGCAAGTTTTGTCAAATTTGATAAAGAGATGAAGAATAAAATGCCTTTGAAAAGTTGCCCTATGAGCAATCTTTACAGGCAAAAATGAAAAAGAAGATGAACAATAACAAAAACGGTGCCATTTTGGTAGAGTTCAATTTAGTCCTTCGATTTGTGATTTCTCTCAATTACATCTCTGAATGGCTTTAAACTTTCAATTTTATATAATTTTATCCTTGTCGAACTTCAATATCATCCCCGAATTCTAATGCCTTTTTCACATTAGTCATTAGTCTTGGATTTCTTCAATTTAACCCTTAATTAACTATTAAACTTAATTTGACTCATTTAAAGTTTAATTAAGTCTTTGCTCCTAATTAAATCCTTTAATTAGACCCAAATTAATTCTAAAACATAATTAAACTTTTAGTTTTCCTATGATTAAATCAAATTGGCTTATTAAAAATCTAATTGTATCTTTAGACATAATTTTTATGTAGATTCGTCCAATAATCATTTAATTTGACGTTGAATCTGTATTATCTCTCCAGTTTTGGGCATGACGGGTACAATCAGGCTTCCAACTTCGTCTAAAATTGCAGCTTGTTTTTATGCATATCTGAAATCCTTCCTCAGCCAGTTTTTTCCTCATCGCCAATCTCCTTACTATTATTATTTATTTTAAAAAGAAAAAAAAGGCAAGTTTAGGGGAATAATCCAGAAATGGGTTATGACATGGTTACTCATGTTTATACTATTTTTTATGGGAGGAGGATATTACATAAACTCCTTTCATTAGATAACAACTAGTATCTCATTCCGTGAGGTGGTCAAAATGAGATGATCATGGATATGTCATTTCCTTATTATATGTAGAAACATGATAGGCTAAGGAAAAACTATTTCCTTGTTTGTTTGGAATACCAAGGGGTAGTAACATCTATTTGGCCAAGGTTTGTTTTTTTTCAAGCAAAGAATTTATTTAACACTCATTTATTTTAATTCCTAGAGTGTGCCGAGTTGGGCTTATTTTTTTAGAATACTTATTTTATTAGTTTTAATGTTTCGGGCTTTATTTTAATTTGGATTGATGTTAGACCATTAGATCGACTAGGGTTTATTTTATTTCATGCATAATTATTACTTTTGTAAGATGATATTTTTTTAGGTTGGAAATACATCATTGCTATATATTATTATGCGTGTGAAAAGAAATTATCTTAATTTGGTTCTTCAATGAACTACTCTAACGTATCGAAGAATTGACCAACCTTCATGGTGTCTTCCATACTTATTCGCGTTTCTTCATAAGCTTTGGATGGATTTTTTTTTTCGTTATCTATCTATAGTTTTAATGTCTTTGTACAAGTTATTGTTGTGTCATGCTTAAAGCCTGAATTTAGCTTTCTTGTAAAGGAATGATTTGATTATGGGTTTTTGAATCTTTAAATCCACGAGACTCGCATCATCGACGATACGTCATCTGCACACATCATTAGCCCTTTTTTAAAATAAAATAGACAATGCGTCATTGACCCGTTAAGATTTTGGCCATGGAGAGGGTTGGAAAATCTAGGTCTGAGTTTTTTGGAACTGAAAATCCCATTTTTAAAACCTTTTTTCACTTGAAAACACCGAAGAAACATACTAAGAACCTTATTAAACTCATTTTCAACCGCAAAATACTCTTTAATTTGTCAAAAACATCTTAAATTAAACTAAATAAGATAAGAGTCATGAGCCTCAATCAACTTTTTCCAGAAGATGAAAGTTCTAAAAAACTTCAATGGCACGTTTCTTGCTATCGCAGGGGATATTGAGAAGAACTACACTTAAAATTGGTAAAACAAAATTGCCACATAGTTTTATGATAATTACGAAACACTAACTGATCTTCAAAGGTTCTAGATAAGGGGTTAGTTATGTAATAGAAAAGATATCAATCACCCTATATATCCTATATAAGATAAGTTGTATTATTATTCATTTTTTTATGATAAAAGTACTTATTATACTTACATGCTAAAAATTTGCCTAAATTTGTATATAGGAGTTTGTCGTAAAAGACTACTAAAACCTAAAGCGGTGATTTAGGACCTCGGTCCGGAAATAAGGCTCAATCCTTACTTTTTGAAACATGGGTAGTTGCACATGGGCACACTGTTAATGGGACATGTCGTCATCTAATTGTTTGGTTCAAGGTCACTAGAAGACCTAAGTGTACTAGTCTTATCAGAAATTTATAGGGTAAGAAACTAGTTGTGGCCAGGGAATGTATTAACACCCATAACACATCTTATCTGAGGTAAATTGCATTATGTAGTCTAGATATGATTTAAAGGTTTTGATGGGTTCTTACCCGATGGTCTGTTAATGGCCCAGAATAAAAATTTACTCTCATGAATAAATCTGGTATTTTAAATTTATTATCTGCTCATATGCCTAGATAAATTTTTATAGGAAGAGTCCATGTAGGTACTCTGATAGGGTTCACATATCCTAGAAGGCTAAATGTTTCTTTACAACTCATATATTATAGTGAAAAATACTTTCAATTAAAATTAGTAAATATCTAAAATAATCTTGAAAATTTTCTAGTCAACTTTTAGTATTTAAATACTAACCTACTTATAGGTCCAACATTTATACTAGGATATTGACCATTAATTTTCATGAATTAAAATTTTAGAGTTATTGAAATATTGGCCAAATCCTTAAGGAATTTTACAAACTTGGTATAAATTTCAAAAGATACAAAGGAAAGTTAACACAGGTAATTTTCTAAAATCATGCTAAAAACAATTCTCTCTTTTTTTACAAATAAAAATGCAATTTTTATAAAGAGTCGTATACAACAAACAAAAATCATTTTTAAAATTTTTTTTGGGCCATGTTTGGCAAAACCATATTTTTTGTTCAAAACAAAACTGTCAAAACAAGTCTAAGGACATGTTTGCAAACACGCCTTTAAGCCAAAATTCATGTTATCAAAACAATGGCAAACCAAACAAAACCTTAAGTATTTAACTCGGTTTTGACTCGACCAGGTCAACCCGAAAACACTGGTCCAACCATGAATTGAATAAAAAACCAAGGTTTAACCCAAAATAGAGATTTAAACTGAAATAAATCAAAACTATAAAAAAAACACAAAACATAAAATTTTCTAATGAAAACAGATCAAACACCAAGGAAAATGAAGAACATGAAGAATAATGAAGAACATTTAACCTCAAACCCAACAATATAAACATCAAATCATACCAAATTTCAAGCAATAAAAAGCAAGGTTTTGTTCACAATCAAGCATAGATAAAAAAAAAATCAAGCATTCATTTTTAATTATTACTTAAACATCAAGATTTTTGTTAAAATGGGTTTTGGTTCAAAATTGAAACCCCCAGATTAAAACCCACAAAACATGTTATTAATACATGAAAACCCTAAATTAGTTACTAATGGTGATAGATGAACTTGCAGAAAGCAAAATCAAATCAAAATGAAACCTAAAACTAGCACTCAAGACAATGTTCTTCAGATGAACATAAAGAACATAAACCCAAGTTGATCAAAAAACTTAGCATACACTGTCAAGCCTAGAAAATACATTTTAGGCCTCTAGACCAATTTCTCTTAGCCTTATCAAGCCACATTATCATAAACAAACAGGTTTGAATAAAAAACACTAACAAATAACCTCGAATCATTAAGAACATGCATAGGATTTCAACTTCCAAAAGTACAACCTTATTATCAATCAACAAAAACATTAAAACTCAATGCAAAACCGACTCTTTAAACACTTCAGACCCAAACTAAACTCAAGAATCAAGAACATGCAATAGCAACCTAGAAAAAAACCATTATGTGCCTTCTACTATCTTTGATAGATTCCAAAACTACCACTTTTCATCAAAACCAAACACACAAACACCTTTTAAACATCCTAACAACATTGACAACAATTTCAAAACAAGATTAATCAATCAAAACAATATTTTCATTCATCAATCCACATAAATGCTAAAACACAAAATAATGCCAAAAAGATTAAAAAATGACATTAAACATTAAAAACGTATAAATGGGCATGCCACATGGACTTCACTCTTGAGTTTTCACGTGGTTATACCTTCTGCAAGCTTGCTGGCTATAAGCTGTTACTTCCCTTCTCTTTTCCTTCCTTCCTTCTTTCCCTTTCACTTTCTATTCTTTCCAAAACTTGCTAGACCTTCTATGTTAGGTCTCTGAACCTTCACACTAGGGTTTTTTTTTACAGAGTATATCCTCATATTTTTCTTTTTTTACTACCTCCCTTTTTTTCTTTGATTTATAGGGTTTTTCTAAGTTTTTTAGTGGATTCCCTCAAAGATTGATCAAATCTCAATCTTTTGATCAAAATGAGAGAGCTTTGGACAAATGTTAACAATTGGAACCTTTGTCCTTCAATGGTTTTTGGGAATGATGGTTTTCTCTTTCATGGAGACAAAGGCATGTGGCTCTCACCTTCTAATCTTGGATGAAAGATTTATGGCCCTTGATAAGAACTCTTTGTGATTTTTTAAGTGTGAACACAAGAAGAAGCTAGATGGTTTCGTACAAATAGGTATCTTAGTCAAGGCTAACCGAGTTGGCCACTTTTGAGGCTTCGTCGGAAAAACTCTAATATGAATGTCTTCAGAGACCACCTGAAATTGGTAGAGGAGATGCAACCCTTTTGTTTGGATCTATCCTTAGTCCATTTAGTGGTTTGTAGCTCCACATTTATTTACGTAAAAGTGTCAACTCGATCAGCCCAGAATTTGAAAATGCAATAATGGCTTATCAGGAACAAGATGTTGGAGACTTTTATGGAAGAATTGGGATGTAAACTTTCAATTTCATTAAAATGGGGTTGTAGAGGGGATGTTAGAGACTTACGCCCAATAAGCCCAGACCATGTGGTTGGACCAAAGCTCAACCTAAACTTAAAGGTGTGTATGGTCTGCCCTAGTTTTCCTTAAGAAATAAGGTTTTGTTCGGCTCCTTGCCTTTGATTTTAGGCTAAGGACATGTTTGCCAAATACATCTTAAGCTTTTTCCCTTTAGCCTTAATTTTATCTATATTTGTGTCTCTAGCCAAACAAACCCTTAAATTTTTTAAAAACATTTCTGAAAAAAATTAAGGGACCATTTTGAATTCATTTGTGAGTTCCTCACATGTTTTTCCTATAGTTTTTACCTCATATCATATTGTGAACTTATACTGTAAGATATGAGTCTGATATTAAGAATACTTGATTTTCTCAAAACAATTTCAAAAAAATAATAAAAATATTTTTTATTTTAAAAATAAAAAAATATTTTTTTCAAGAGTTTCATTTAATATTAGGTTGTAGACCTGCATTATAAAATACAGATCCGATATTAAAAATACTCGAATTTTTCTAAAATTTTGAAAAATCTAAAAAATTCAAAAAGATTTCCTCATTTCAAAAACATAAAAAATATGTTTTTTTCTTGCATATGACCAAATTCTAAAGGTTTTACATGCATATTTTCTAAAAAACAGAATCATTTTTATCGTGCAAAATGGATATTGTAGCCAATTTATAATTATCCATTAGAATTTGGTCAAAATATCAAAAATCCCACAACAATTAATTAGTTTAATTAATATTTGGAGTATTAGAATTTAGCTATAGACTTTAATATTTGAGAGTATAAAATTACATTGTAAAGTATACCTTCATGTATTAAAGATACAAAATAGTAAATAAATGCATTTCTAAAAATTGAGCTTTAGAATGGTTAGTATTTAACCTAATAAGATAGAGACATCTTCACGAAAAGAGATGTACCTTAAACTTTTGATAAGACTAACAAATAGAAACATGTCTTAGATCAATAATCAATCAATGATGCAATTTATCATAGATAAGGTGCACTAGAGGTGATATGTCTTTCCCCTGCACAACTAGTTCCCTTACCCAGACTCTCATAAACCATAAGTTTTCTAGTGACCATGATACTAGGTGGCTACTCCCTTTTAATCATAATTTTATGATTAACTTAAACACCCTTTAATCTAGGATGTTGATCTGTCATTCGACATCATGCATATCATGACACCTCTCACCATGATAAACCTTTTAATATCAAAATCAAATTTTTTTATGGTCATAATATGGCCAACAAACCACATTCTCTCTTCTCCTCTATTTTCCAATGACATTATCTCTCCTTTCTTATAACTCAAGAACTGAAACTTGAAACAAATGAAAGTTATGGCCTAAGTTTAAATGACTAAAACTAAAAGGACCAACAATGCATAAATGAAGATGTTTTGGATGGAAATGAAGTTTTTTGCTTGAAAATAAAAAGGCATTGTTATATTTTATTTGTTTTTATCTTGATCTTTCTTTGTTTAATTGTTTGTTATATTAAATTGACCTCCAATTTAAATTTGAAATTCTGTAAAAAAATCTTGAATTTCAATAAATGTGCTAAGATAAGAAAATCTCAACATATTAAATATCACCAACATCACATAAAAAAATAAAATTGAAATAGAATAAATTTTAATATCCAAAAGAAAAAAAAGGCACTCTTTAATGAAAAATGCAAATGCCTTATATAGACATCACACAATTAACGAGTCAGTTAAAAGAATTGTGGTACGAGAGAGGTGTTTCATTGTTCATATGAATAGTGAAGCTACACTATTTTTTTCTTTTTTCTTTTTATTTTTATCCTTTATTTTTATTAATTTTGTCTTCACATTTTCTTTTTATTTTTTATGTAATCGTATTGTGACATAATTTCATGAGATAAAGTTTTAAATTGTAGTAGAAAGACAAAATTAAACAAGAAAACCACAATATAAAACACTAAAAAAATACATGGCTAGTCTCAGAGGTTTTATAATTTTTATTTTGATCTAAATATTTATTTTGTTCATTTTTAGTCATCGAGTTTGAAAGATAAGAGAGAGACTTGCTATAAAATAATGAAAGAAAGGGAAAGTAATTGGTTGGTCATAGTCCAATCTTGTTATCAACGAGTTTTATTTGATGAGGAAAGCTTCATTGATGTATTTTTCCCTTCATCTTACTTGAGAAAGTAAATTGAGGTTGATAGGTGATTTTTCCTTGTTTAATTTTGTGTTTTTAACTGATTTTTGAGATGTTTTTAGTTGAAAGATTGGTTTTTTGGTATGATAAGAATGTTCATTAGGTGTTTTTATATGAAAATAGCTTTAAAATGAATTTTTAGATCAAATAAATTCTAACTTGAATTTTTGAGCACCTCTCTAGTGATCAATAACTAGAAAGATAGATGACACATCGTCTTTTTTTTTTTGAAAGGTTGTTTGCTATTTTTATAAAAAAAAAAAAATGCAAAATGTGCAAGTCCCTGCATGCGACCTTTTTTTTCTTTTAGGCCACACATGCCCAGTCACATTGGCCTCTATTAATTCAACCCATTATGCTTTTTTAAAAATATTTTTAATTAAATTTCATTCAAATAAATAACATGAAAATACATTAAAAAATATCATTTTATTAAATATTACTCCATTTATATTTAATTTTTTATTACATCATATCATTTGTTTTTATAAAATTATTAAACATGCTACACAGAAATAACATGAAATAAATAACTTCAAAATATCTAACGAATATCATTTTTAATAATAAAATTATAGTTTTTTGATAAAAAAAATTGAGCACTTTTTTATAATATTTCATGATTTTTATTGATATTTTTTTTAAATTTTGACTTTTGGTTTTTCTACATAAATCTATTTTATTGTCGCATGATTACATAAAAAGCATGCAAAAAAACATTTCAGTGTGTTATTCTTATATTTTTAATACTTCCACTTCATATTAATAAAACCATTAATTTTTTTAAAAGTTTGCTTTTATGATTGTCATAATTTTTTGCTTCAAAAAATAAACATTCTAATAAATAAATTACCAAAAAAAATCACATTAATAGGATAAAGAGATTTTAATTAAAAATTTATCTTTTTATTGTTATTATGTATCCTTTAGAATCTCATGGGTATTTATTAAATGAAATATATTACTAAGAAAAGCTACATTTTTTATTGATAAAAATAGATTAATAAGAAAAGGAAGGATTATTCGAGCAAATTATTTTATATTGTGTTTAAATTACTAATTTTTTTATAAAAAAATTATTCACATATGATGAAATAAAAAAATATGAATAGCTCTCAACAACACGAGATTAAATATTTTAATATATATTTATTTGTTATCTTCTCAATTAAATCTTATAATTATGTTAATACCTCATACTAGCATTTT
>Ga0325404_1000650_pt1 | contig 35329 bp, 25 predicted proteins | sample PopdelMetagenome_18_FD_205664 | JGI IMG/M metagenome (GOLD analysis project Ga0325404, IMG submission 205664) | Populus deltoides microbial communities from Bellville, Georgia, United States - Xylem-Control-R1 | ecosystem: Host-associated > Plants > Phyllosphere > Stem > Wood/Secondary xylem...
TCTTTCTAAAACATTTTTAAAACACAAAAATAAATAGAAGATAACCATTTAATACCACCTGTTGTATTGTACTAACAATTATTTTTTTAAGAGTTTTTAAAAATAATTTTTAATTGAAAATATATTACTATTATGAAAAGTATTTAAAAAATGAAAATAACCTTAAAATAATAATAAAAAACAATTTTAGAAAAGAGTTGTTATTTTTAAATTTTTTTTATATAAAAACACGACAACGAGTGGTCAATAACGTCAATGCCGTTATACAGCGGCATTATATTTAAAATAAAAAATAATAATTTTCTCTCCTCTCTATCTCTCTCTCTCTCTCTCTCTCTCTCTCTCTGCTTGCTTAATTTATCAAAATAGTCTAGGGATTCCAAGTCAGTGGGGTCCTTGGTCCAATACCCAAGAAGACTTTCTCAGATACACTCCGTCCATCCCGTTCCCATCATCTACCACCAAACTACCCTTTGTAAGAACATCCCTCCTCTTCGTGCAGGAAAGCCATTGATTTGTCTTGTATTCTTGAATTCGTTTATATCTATTCAATAAGTAAATAAAGAGCATCAAGGATTATCTCTCACCATAATTTCCCACAAAAAAAAAATAAACAAAACATTTTTCTTGATGGGATACCTTTCTTGCAAGGCAGACTCAGCCATTGCCATAATCTCTACTACACCATCATCTCAAGCATCATCATCTCCTTCTACTTCTAGAACCAAACAAGAAAAACCCATCAAGATCCGACAGTTTAACTACAGTGATATTGAAGCTGCCACCGATGGTTTCTCTGACCAGAAACTCCTAGGCAAAGGCAGCCATGGCTGTGTCTACAAGGCTGTTTTACGTGGCCGTCATGTTGCTGTCAAGAAACCCTCAAAGGATCTTGAAATTGGCCAAGAAGTCGATAACGAGATCGAGATCTTGTCCAAAATTCACAGCCCAAGATTTGTAAACTTATTAGGCTTTGCTATTGATACTAAGGATAGGTTGCTTGTTGTTGAGTTTATGAGTAATGGTACTCTTTATGATACTCTTCACTCAAATTCTAGACCACCCAATTGGGGTAGAAGAATTAGAATGGCTTTGCAAATAGCTAAGGCTGTTGATACATTACACTCACAAAACCCACCGGTAATTCATAGAGATATTAAGTCTGCAAATGTTTTGATTGACAGGAATTTCAATGCGAGATTGGGTGATTTTGGTTTAGCACTTAGGTGCGGTGTTGATGATGATTATAGACTAAAGTCAACCCCACCTGCTGGTACTATTGGCTATCTTGATCCATGTTATGTCACACCAGATAATTTGAGTACTAAAACTGATGTGTTTAGTTTTGGGATTTTTCTGTTGGAGATTATTAGCGGGAGGAAGGCTATTGATGTGGGGCATTCTCCTTCTTCTATTGTCGATTGGGCAATTCCACTCATTAAAAAGGGGAAACTTGGTGCTATTTATGATCCAAGAACTGTCCCGCTTAAGGATCCTATGATTAGGAAGCAGTTGGCTTTGATTGCTTCCAAATGTGTGAGGTCTTGTCGGGAGCGGAGACCTTCCATGAAGGAGGTGGTTGATTGGTTAGCTGCATTGAGTAAATTGGTTCCGCTTCATTCATGGAATGGGTTTAACAATCCATGCATGATGGTGGAGACAATGGGGCGTCCAGCTGAACTAAGAAATAACCAGTTTGGTTCCAGACCACAGGGTGATGGAGAAGAGATTCTGGAAGGAATATATGGTAAAATGGGAAGGAAATCAGTGATGGATACACGGAGAGTGTATTCAGATTTGGGGTTTCGAAGCAATTTGATGGAACTCATGGCCTGGACAGATGCAGAGACTGATGGGTTGAATCTAGTTTGAAATCTGTAAATCGGGTTTCTAGTTCTAGATTTGTTAGTGCACGATATGACACCCAAGGAAGAGCTCAATCCCAGGCTCATGATAATAGTAATAAAAAAGTCTCTTTCAAGTGAGAAAACACCAATCAGTTGGGGATGGTTCAGAATTATTCTCAAAAAGGAATAACACGCTTGCTCATTCAAGTTTCGATGGTGGAGCGAGGCTCAGGTTATAAGCTTCTCTTGATTGAGAATTACGTTGTTGTAGATTTGTTCGTAGCTCATTGATTAGTGGTTTTCACTCAATTTTGAATCGTTGTCGAAATGTTATTGTGCTGTTAAATTCCACATACATTTAGATCAAGGGCGCAGTGCTCATATCCCTTGCATAGGTTGTTGATCCTTTTCATTTATTCCACCTTTGTTATGCAAAGCCGATGTATGGTCAAGAATTCTGTTGAATAAGTAAATTATGCCAAATTTCTGTGTCTTTATTATTGGCCAGAGTTTTCTCCTGTATCTTACAGGCAAAAGTATCTTCGAATTAGATTGAGACATTACTGGAATCTAGAATTAAATGATGAAGAATACTTGTCATGTGAAAGAATGTTGGTGGTCCATGATGTTTACTTCTGAATTTGTCAGGTTTTAGTAAAATCAGTGCGAACGAAGTTTATTTTTTAAGCAAGTAGTTTGGTTCTTTCTCTGCTTAAGACTTTGGCTACCAACCTAGCCGAAAATTGCGTTGTTTCAAGAAAACTCGAACCCTAAAACTTGCGGGTGAGGAAGAAATGAGTGCTAGAAGCGTAATCTGAAGCAGGACGTCGATCAAGGTTCTATTCTAAAGTAGTTAATTGAATATGTTCTTCAGTAATTCCGGAGCAGAATGACTGATGAGCCTTTTTCTTCCATAAGAATTGTACGTGAATATTCAACTACTCATTTCCCAACACAAAACAAACACAATGCATCAGATTGGAATTGCTTTGACAACAAAGGCATTTTTTTTGGTGAAAAAACTTTTCTTCTGGGCACATCCAGAGAAATATACATGAAATTCTCAGTTAAGCTTTGAAGTTCCTGCAAATATGCTGGAAATTGTCTGTAGCGCACCTTCCAGAGAAAAATTATTCAGGCTTCACATTACTCGCATCAGAAAATCTAGTAGCTGTGTAGCACTATAGTCTTCTTGCTACCTTGAGCTCGACATTTGTAGTGTAGGGCATTGATATTGGCTAGATTGGTGGCCAAGTCTTGAGCAGAGTTTTATCCGGCTAATATCAAAAAACAACAAAATCCCTATGTTTTTATCTTGATTTTCCTTGATGAATAAACAGTTGTAATTCTAAACCAAACTCGAGCATTATTATTCTTGATAAACAGCAGCTGTTATTGTTTCAATTATTGGCTAACTTACTGGTGTTGTGTTTGCTCCAAGGAGGAACTCCTTCGTCATGATTGATATTAACCTGCCACAATCAATTGCCATTAATTCCCTCATAAAAAACCAACTCCATTGCTGTCTTCCCTGTACCTGTAATCATACATATAAAACAAATTTCCTCACTTTCTTGTGCTTATTGCTCCATCTTCATTAAGGGCTAAAACATCATGTTGAAACACGAAAAGAACATTAGCAGCTTCCCTCAATTTAATCATGGTAATGCTGGAGAAATTATGTTACTACTCAAAAGAGAATTGAGGCTTTTATGTTATTTTACTATTCATATAATCAATAAATAAGCTTAATATATCTTTTTAACCATGTTATCATGCTGTAGTTGAGGTGGTTAGCATGTAGAAGAGTCTCGAGAGTCGAAACCATGTTATCATAAAAAAAAATTGATGGACCCTTTAATAAAAAATTTAAAAAATAAAAAAATTCAGGGTGCGCGAGCATGCCTTCTTTTTTCTCTTGTTTATCTTTTTTTTCTTTTGGTCTTTTTTTATACTAAGAAAAAAATTTATCATATTCATTTACTTTTTAGTTTTAACTTGATTTTTAAATACTGTTATAAATTTTTATTTGAATTTTAATATTTTTTAATTATTATATATTTTATTTGAAAGTAATAATACTAATAGTAAATTGTTCATAAAAAATTGATTGAAGTTGTTTGCTTTATATTCCAATTAAAAATATTACAGTGGCTAAGAAAAACAATAGAAAAAATAACAAATTATCTTAATAAAAAAAATTAAATAACTATATTTTTAGGTTTAATAATAAAATATCAAAAAATTTTATGAAACCTATATATTTTTTGTTACATTTAAAATTTTTCATGACACAATGATAGAATCTAGTTTAATTCTAAAGCTCAATTTTGTATCTGAACCGAAGGTTATTGGATTTGAGATAATTGACAGACTTAAAACACTTAAAATATTTTTTATAATCTTAATTTTTTTTTATATTTAAAAATAAAATTGTTATTAACCCACCCTACCAGACCCAAGTTGTTATGGGTCTAGCTTGGCCATCAAACCTAAAATTTATAGGTCTATCATGACTTTCAGACTTAAAACAATTAAAATATTTTTTATACTTTTAATATTTTAAAAAAATTATTATTAACATGGGATAGAGGGTGATAATATGCTAGTGAATATTTATTACGACAGACAAAAAAAAAAATCTGTTCGGTTCAAAAAAATCGCAGTTCAGTCGAGTCATTAACGCAGGAAGGTGGCCCAAGAATTTTGTTTCAGACTCCAAAAAACAGGACAGAGAGATGGTGTCCTCACACCATAATTCAAGGCCTTAAAGCTCCATACATACAGTTTACCAATTGCATCTGCCTACGCGTCTCAGAGTTGTATTGCGCATCCACGGTTTGGCATTGAACTATATAGCTGAAACCATCTTCTTCCTTCTTCTTTTTTCTTAATGATACGGGAACCCTTCTTACTAATGGATCAGTATGATTTTTCTCTCTTCGATTTTTGATGTGGGACACTTCAATTATTGCTGCTTCTTTTTCTTTTCTTTTTTTAATGCTCAAAGTACTAATGTACTAGTTTTCAAGTCACAAATGTGCAAAAGCAATTTTAAAGAAAATTAATTTTTTATATATATTTAAATCGATTTGATTAAAAATAACCGATAAAATAAACTCTCGAAGCATTCTTCGTAAGTTTCAGATCAAGTCTTTACATAAATTTAATTTGCCCCCAAGATTCAAGAGGCAGTGATTCATTCATTGGACTGTTGATTTTAACCAATGTTGTAATTCGTGAGTCAATTTACTCCGGTAACTGATTTATGACAATTGATGAAACTTTAAAAATCCAACTAGCCTATTTAATACAGATTAAATAATCAGTTAATCGATCAATCAAGTATTTCCTAACTTCATGCGCTCCTATTTTAGAGTTAGCATAGAATGGGATTTATTAAAAAATTGATTGTTAATGTACAAGCTGATATGAGAATACTATTTATAATTAAATAAAAAAAAATCTTAAAACTTGTAAATTTTGATAAAATGAAACTCGAGCCACACCAACTAATTGTTAAAACAGACTCGCTGTTGGAGGTAATCGGAAAACAGAGAGGAGAAAGCTGGCCCCTGGTAGGAAACAGAGCAAGGGCTTGCCACAAGCAGGGCCGAGTGTGATTTCATAAATCATTGATTCAAGATGACGGGGGGAACAAAATACTTCAATAACAATCATGTTATTAGAAGTTCCATTTCTCATACACATGATAGTATCATGAGGGAGATGCAGCAGATGGTGACAGCAATAGATAAACTAAATGCCACTGTACTTCAACAAAAAAATGTGAGTTGTAGCAACATTGGTGTACTAAAAACCAAAACTCTATTTCTCAACACTACAAACAAATGTTAAAAGCGAAAAGAGGGGGAGGAAAGAAAAAGGGAATACCATCAATGTCCTGATAACTATCCGCGCTGACTCGTTGTAGCAAAAGGCATTACTCCTGTAACAGCGAGTTAGGGCAAATAATCCAAAGCCCTGCAGTTCTGTCTTGCGAAGCCGCTTTTGTGTACCTTGAAGAAGACAACCAGCTAAAAGAGCTACAGCACACGTAGAATGAGAAATGCTAAGTAGAGATCATATAGCTTGAAATTCTGTGTTTTAACTTGATCTCACACCAGCGCCCTGCCTTGTCTTGATCATTCTTTTGAGCGTTGCTAGCCAGAAGTTACATTCATCCCACTCACTTGTGGTAAGAAGTACCTGTTCCACGTTTAGAAATAGCAAGAGTTAGCAGTGCTTATAACTCCTTTCCGTTTAAGTGTGAAAACATAAATAGCTCTTGAATAACACTTGCCTGGATTTGCAGAGCTGTGCTAAAATCATTCATGTCCAAAGCCTGGCATAGCTGAAAAAGCTTTTCAGAAGCATTTTCTGATATATCCCCACTGTTGAGTTTAGCAAACAAGGCACCTATTTTCCTTGAATTATCTTCAATTTCACGCTTCCTGGCTGGATTTGCACGGGCACCTCCCAAAGCTTCTGATGTCTCTTTAAATAGTCTTGTCAATGTTGTAATGACTGGTCTATGGTGAGCTGAAACAAATGCAAAGCAAGATAAACTAGTAACACACCTTATAAATCATAAATCATTGCGGTATACAAAGAAAGTATATAGCCACTGTTATGATCAAATGTTGGATGCCAAACTAGTGGCAATCCAGCAGATTGTTTATCCAGCTTAAACCAACATTTAAGTTTCAAATGATGATTTTTCACACATTTTACTTGTGATTTCTAGTGTTAGACATCCATGTGACGACTTCTACAAGAATTGATTACTAGAACTGCCCACCAGACAGGAACAGCAGCCTGAATGTTGCTAGTACATGGCAAAAAAATATTTTTTTACACAACCACAACTGATATCAGAAAGACATCCCTAGTGCAAGCAGAAGTTTTCTAAGACTACTAGTAAATTAAAATCATTAACCAAGATTGATCTATTTAAGGGAAATCCAACTTTGTTTTGGTAATTACCAGGAACATTTGAGGTGTCGACTGTTTGCACGGTAGGCGGTGGAGCAGCAGGAACCACAGCTGGTTGCAATGATGCAGGCTGAGTAGGACTTGGCGGTTGCATTGAACCAATCCCAGGTCTTTGAACAACCCCTGAATGTACAGGCCTAAATCCCATTGGTGTTGGGCCAGGAGCACCAACTTGTGGCATTCTGTGGCCAGGAATTGCACCCGTCTGAGCTGTGATAGGTCCTTGTGAACCAGTTAGAGGTTGTACAGGATTATAGGCAGGATTGGCAGTCCCCTAAAACAAGCAAGCAAAACTTTTAGTGCATCCTCAGAAATATACCAGTTAACACTAAATTGTAATCCACAGAAAATATACAGACAGGATATAACTGAGAGCCCAATGTGGGTTGCTGATACTGTTCTGCATTTCTTAGCATGGGAACATTTGCAGGGACGAAAGGCCTCGTAGGCTGTTGAGAGGCAGCAGCATGAGGTGGAGGTGGAGCAAAATTTGTCTGCAAGAAAAAAAAGGTTAAGTAATGATAGAAACTAGAAACAACCAGCACAACTATTGATACATTGGCAACATCTAACCCAAAGAACAAAGAAAAAAAGAAATCAAGCTTCAATCAAGATCTATTAACAAACAATCTCTTCCTGAAAAAACTCAATTTGATGGCAACTCCTACAATCAACTGTCTTAGCACACATAGGGTATCACCAAGTCAGGAAAAAAAAAACGCCACACATACACATATAATCAAATACATCTATGCATGCAAGTGAACTACATAATGAGTTATCTTTTACATCAAAAAATCAAGATAAAGAAAACAGAATACCTTAGGTGCCTGTGGTGTAGGAGTTGGAACAAACATTTGGGGCAGTGGTGCAGGCTGATATGCCGGGGGCGGTGGTGAAGGCTGATAGGGAGAAGGAGCACCAAATCCTCTTCCGTACGACGAGTCAATAGGTTGCTGATTATTTTCACTGTATAGACTCCCAGGAACACTCTGGTTCATTTGTTGAGTAACTGCTCCCTAAAATAATAAACAAGCATTAAGTGGTCAACCACATGAGCTACACATCACCTTCCCTACAAACAGCACTTAAAAACTATGATACATTAACGGAATGAAAAGCCAGAATGTCCACCTGATAATAAGTATGAGGGGCATCAGCCACACCAAAACCAGGATGTTGGGCACCATAAAATGATCCACCTTGCTGTTGGGTGTTCTCAAAAGCTGGAGTCTTAGCTTCTTTCTCTGCATCAGAAATTAATATCTTAAACTGTTACTCAGTTTGCAGATAGCATTGATAATGCCTTAAGTTCAGGCAATGAGGCAATGGGAGAAGTTATGCTGGACTGTATTAATACTGGATTTAAAATTAGAAGACCTCCTTTCACCGCATCAACTGAAAAACACTTCTTTTACCACAATACACCAGAGTTATAACAGAGATGTCATATAATGACCTCAACACCAGAAAAACACCTGACTCAACTTTAACCACACTGGTTCAAGCAGATGCAGGTTTTCCCACAATCCATTTGCTTCATCAATTCGCTAAGTACGAACTACACCACAGGGTAAGGGAAACCCTGCCCCACATGGTATGGTCAAGGCTGAAAAAGAAAGGGGCAGAGCAGACTGATCAAGCTAACATGTCAGGCAGCAACATCAAATCAAGTATTTTTACTGCCTGGTCTCTAAACTAAGTATTCAAGCCTAAATTTCTCCCTTCATTTTGCTATTTCCTTTTTTTCCCCTCATTTTATATGCTCATGTAAAAATAAATAGAACTACCAAAAATTATCACAAGTAGATTTGGAAGATCGAAATTGTGTTTCAATGACCTTGATTAAGATAATATCCCTTATTCATGTAACTATGGTTGGAATAAACAGTAATGGATGATCTCTCAAGATCATAGTGCCAGGAACTTGAATGATAAACTACAATTAAGGATTGAGGACTGGAAGTGTTATAATTCTTTTAAAGATTTTTCAAAAGAAAAACATACCAGGTTCCATGGAGAGAGTAAGACAGAGGAACTTGAATCATAAACTACAAATAAGGATTGAGGACTGGAAGTGTTATATTTCTTTTAAAGATTTTTCAACAGAAAAACATACCAGGTTCCATGGAGAGAGCAATACGGTCTCTTATGATTGTAAGCTCAGGAGACAAATCATCAGACCCCAAAAGTTTCAAGTACTCCAGTGCTGTTGTTAAGAGGCCCTGACTGGCTAAAATTTCAGCATACTTCTCAACAAGCTTGCACAAAGAGGCACTAAATTGCTTTTGACCACTTGCCAGAGCAAGGACGATGGTCTTCTCCATCAAATCCTAGCCAAACAAAGAATATAAATCAAAATTCCTTGATGAAAACATGAAATATTACAAAGTTCTACTTTGTTGTCAGCTAACCTGAAGAAGATCAATGTACGATTTCCCTTCACTCTCAGTGGACAGACTCCTTGACCAAATTTCAACTGTTTTGTCAATATTGCCAGCACATATATAACAAAGAGTTGCCGCCAAAGTATTACCAGCAGCTATTAATTTTGAAGCAAGTGAATTGCATAGCATACTCCATTCCTCACTTGGTGCGAACTGATTATCAATTTAATGAAAGTAAATCAATACAGAGAAACAACAGTGTCTTGCACATCTGTTTTAAGAAACACTTCCATGTTAAACTTTTTCCCATCACAGGTTCACATAAGTTTCACATGTAAGAATTGCAGAATCTAATATTTCATAAAAAAAAATACAGTTCAAAAATACAGATGCAAATGTAAGAACATGTGCACTTTTCTATGACTAAATGTACAAGCAGGAACCACTTCACACACAGATATTTAATTTCACTACAAAAATAGAAAAAGCAAAACACAATCAACTATCAATCAATAGATAATAACAACATGATATCTTGTAATGATAAACAAAACAAACAAAAAAACAATTTACAACTGAATTCCATCAGTTATGACATGTGACATTCACTTCTGGATTTGAGGATCTTACTGTACAAAGGAGTGCAAGAGTTTCTTTCCAGTATTTGAGAGGCCTGGTGTTTACAAGGGTCAGTAGATCATTGTTCACCATTGCAGAAACAATCTGAAAATGAAAATGGTTGACTGTGAGGTGACAACATCTAGCTGATTGATAATCGGGAAAAGCATATACCATTGCAATGAAGCTATATACATCAGCAAAGACATTAATGACCTGAGTACATTAAAAAAAAAAAAAAAACATAGAAAGAAAGAAAATTAAGCTACCTTCAAGTAAGGTGAAGGACTCAATTTAAGATATTGATCACGTGTATTCTCCCATAATGAAGAGCCACCAGCATGAGCAATAACTAAAGCATCAGCAATTTTATTTGCTGATATGCACTGTGCAACAGCCCCTTTGTAGTCTCCCACAACCAAAGCACATTGTATACTATCATCAAATGATGGGTCAGCACTCTCCTCCAGTGTCTCTGGTTCTTGTGATATTTCTTCCACAATAGGAGCAGAATTCCCAAGATCAAGATTATCACCAGACGGTGCCAAAGAAGCATCAGCTTTAGGACTTGGAAGGTTGTTAAAAAAGTCTTCCCCATCATCAGCAGAGAAGATGGTGGCCTCTTTATTATTCTCATATCCCACTTTGTCAGCAGGTGTATCATCGAGTCGAATGGCATTTATTTCCTGGTTGAGACCATTCTCCTGGACAGCATCTTTTTCTTCAATGGGTACACTAAAACCAAGGTGGGCAAGCATCCTAGTCCTTGCTGTTCCATCTTCTTCAAACATCACCTTTAAGAAACCCCAAGTTTCTTGATCATCCTCTGATCTGCCAAGATGATTGATCACATAAAGGCAAAACAATTGGTCAATTTATTTGAAGAAAAGGAGGGGTTCCAAAAAGAAAAGATTTTTTATCTTGAGATTTTTAGGATACAGATGCGTACTCAGACTCTTGAGATTTTTTATCACATAAAGTCTTTAGCAAAGACTTCTCCCCATTTTGTATGGCACTTTCAAATTCAGATGATCGACTCACCAAACTGTCTTCGGTAACTAAGTTATGCAAAAAAACCTGAGAGAAACACTTGGAATAAGTAGAAAAGAAAAGTAGAAAATATAGAAGAAAGAGCAACTTATCCAAAAGGGATACCTCGGAAGCACCAGCAGCATGTAACTTAGGGCGAAATGATACAAGCTTTCCTCCAAAGCCAAAAGAAGCCCCAACCCGACGCTCACACCATTTTGGAGCTCTTAGTTTTGCTGCATAAAATAGATGGCAGAATAAATATTCTAAAACAAAACTTATAATAGAATATACAAGCATCATAGCATAAAGGAAAACATAAAGGTGTAAACAAAAAAGAGGACCGTTATAAAACGGTTTGTGAGAGCATTCTTCAAAGTCCTGAAACTTGAATTTGCTTCCAGTGTACACTAAAATAATAATTCATCTAACTCTTTCATTAGATAATCACGTGTACACTATTTCAATCTCAAAGAAAAAAAAATGAAGATGCAAGGATAACCCAATCAACTTTTAATGTGGATCTATGGAGTTGCACATCTTGAGCAGAACAAAAATGATGGCACCATTTTAAACTGGCCTTAGCATAGTCAAAGCTTTATCCAAATCTTGGAACTAAAAGCAAAACTAAAACCATGTCTGGCTCACACAAAAACAATATTTTATGGCAGTCAATGCCCTAATAGAAAAAATTTATATTGTATTATGGGAGGAAGAAGTTAGTGTTGTAACCAAATAAAATTGTTTAAGTGCAATCCATTAGGCTCAAAGGGTGCATCCCAGCCAAGATTCATAAGCATATTATTTTTTTATCAAAATCAAATGAAATGCAACAAATCAACTTCTAAAGTCGATGGTATGATTATAAGTTCATGGTCCCAAATAATTACATAGAAAACAGATAATACATTCATGAGATCTCTTGTCTATAAACTACACTACCTCTTCCAAAGTCGCTGTCCCCAGCAGTATATCGACTGCAACCCTGCAAACAGAGATCCAAAACAGAACATCTCTATAATGGTAGTGAAAATGACAAATATATGCACGCACGCACATTTTTTAGCATTCCATTAAATAACATACTCTTCTAAGCCATCACTGTACAGTTTCGAGCCACTAACACCCATATGGTATTGTTTCTTTTTGTTCTTTCCTTTTTCTTTTTCAAGGGGTGACACGATTTTATCATGAGTACATTTTTCCCTTCCCTTACTCGTTACATACTCGCCAGCAAGATGAAAAAACAAGATCAGTAGCAGCACAAAGTAGATGCTTACCTCAATGTTGTAAATGCCAACTTTTCCATCAAAAGATGATGCTGATATAACCCCAGGCATCCTGGGATACCAATGAACATCGAAGTTCCAGTTGGTGCCAGCTGGCAATTCACAGACAATCTGCTCCAAAATTAAACAATAAGCATCAACCAAGTGTAAGAAAAGAAAAGGAGGGTGAATGCTTGCAAGATAAAAATTCAAATTAAAACCATCTCACAGCTGCCAAAACTGAAGCTAATACAACTAAGCTTATAATGCTTCAGTTGTACAAGTTTTGAAGCGGGAATTTCCTGCCGGGTTTAAGGTTATGAATCAAATTTTTATTCATAAAAAAGGGAGGGAGACCTCTAAGATACTCCCTTACCTCTGCAGTTACTGTATTCCAGCAGATTGTTCGATTATCTTTAGCGCAGGTAAGCAAATATGAGCTGTCATTGGGACACCATGACATTCCTATTACACCTGGTGTAAGAAGACATTGGTCGGAAAAAATAATAAGCCAACAAAAAAAGAATCCAAATATAATGTTGAAATTACTAAAAGTTTTAAAAGAACATAAATATTGAGCCTCCGTGTGAGAATTAGCTCATGGAAAACTGAAACTAGGATAAGGTAGATGCAGAATGAAGACTAAGAATATTTAATTAAATATTCCACAAATACAAACCTGGATCAGTAAGCATGCATAAAACAAAAACACTCACATTTTTACAGCACAATAAAAAGGATCATGGAATCTAGGCCAGAGATGATTTTTTTGATTCAGCATATCCTTTCACCTCCAATATTATAAAGAATCATAAAATTAGACACGCTGGACCACTGTTTCTAGTGAGCCTACAAGATTTTATACCACAAAACTAAAGGAGAATCTGAAACTGCTACGAATTACATGGAACCCATAAAACATCTGCAAATTAAAACTCATGCTGAAACACGATCCAAGGTAGAGGAATTTCTTCTCGAGCATTTTGTATGTTTTGGGAGGAAAAGGATCCTGGAGTCTTATGGAGGTGTGCTTTGTTCACTATAGTTAGGACATTGGATTATTTGGGCATAGCAAAGCTCACACATCTTCAAAAACTATTCCCCCTCGAAACAGCATTGTGGGATAGGATGGTATTTCTAGCTTGTTTATGGTATTTCTGCTATGAATTTCTCTATGTTTATGTTTGTCTTCTATGTTTCTTTCCCATAATAACTTGAGAAAAAAAATCATGTTGGAATACTATATATTGTGCCATACCTTTAGTGTGTCCCACATACTCCTTCACAGGTTCAATTATGTTTCGCATGTCCCAAAGCTGCAAGCAAACAGCATTATGAACTAGGAAATTCAATGAAAATTAATACTTGAAAAAAAAATCTAGAAACAGTCAAGTTATTACCCGAAGAGAAGGAGACCCATCTTCATCCGACGCAACAACAAGCTGAGTGGCAACATCGGGATGCCACTGCAAAACAGAGCACCGCCTTCTAATTGAATCTCCAAAACTGTTTAGTAGAAGTCCAGAATCAGCTGAGACGGAACGATTTTTAACATGTGTGTGTGTGTGTGGTAATATTTAGAAACAGAAAGCAGAAACTTACGAAATTGCTGGTTTCTGCTTCTTTAGGTCCCAAACCACTGCAAATGTATGAAATGGTCAGTCTTCCACACTAAAGGAAATTAACTAGGTCATCATCAATAACAGGTAAGCCCATTTTTCTATCTCACCTGTTATTCCATTGGAAGAAGTGGATGCTAATATATGTTGAACTCTGCAATTCCAGGAAACATACGAAATCTCTCCTTGAGAGGCAGAACCAGTACCCTGCATAAAGATCCCACCAGACCCAGCATGAATAAGGGGCAAAAATCATTGAGTACCAATAGTGAGCAGGAAAGGGAGAGAAAAGGAGGTTAACAGAGGGGCTCTTAAGTCCCCACTGCTGCTAGTCCAAGAAAAAAACTGCATAGAATTAGGCTTCCAGCAACAACTACAATCTATTTGAACCAATGGAACTTCAAAAATACAGAAGTAGATATTAATTCCAAGCTTTCTTAGATAAAGGGTGATATCAAATTCTTGGCCAACTCCAAGTCTAACTCCTATTAGTAAAGCAAGCATGGAACTATGAGAAACAGCTAGGAATGCCAAAATGGGCCTAACAGATGATATCGAACTTGCCAGCATTTCCCTCTTCTTTACGAAACCACCCTACCTTACTAACTGGTGACACCCCTCATGTTAGCCACAAGTCAGCAGAGAGTATCCTAGGAAAGAAAAGAATAAAGGAAATGAATTCTTGCTGCTATTTCCAGAATGACCCAGTTTGAATCTTTCAAAGGAGACAAGAAATAAAACAAGGCACGTGCTACATTGATTAACTATAATGCTTTTACACTCAGTTTCAATATCATATTTCAGAAGATCTGTTATATTATTATGATGCCATCGATTAAAATCCAACTATACATGTATCAGGCAACACAGGATAACACCTCTCACATTAATGTACCGTATGACCATTATATTTAAGGTCACACAAAGTGAAACTGTTTACATGCCATCATTTTACATTTGTTGTGATGGACATAAAAAGAGTGCTCAAATTCCTCCTTTACTTAGCACAATAATATCTCTATTCTATTCTCCACGGTTTTCCTTAGCTTTAATCACTTTGACTAAATCTTGAGACAAAAAGAATTGCAAGGAGAATATTCACAGTATGAATAGCTAAACACCCTCAAATGAGATTCTAGCCAGAGGCAATGCACAACACATATGGCCACACCATCTGAGCCAAGTCCAAATACATATTAAAAAACCAGCGATAATTCTCAAGCTAAAACAGACGTTGTCCAGAAGAATTTCTATTCAGGAGCTTCCTTCAGAGTTTATGACAGGAGCTTAATTGTAATTATGATATGATGCATGCAAAGCTCATGACAGACTGCAGAGCTAGTGAAACAGTGCAGGTAACAATGCCAGATAAACACGGAGCAATTTTGGGGGTTTTTCCTAGATTATGAGATTACAGCAGCATTACAAATTATCAATATGAAAATTTTCCATCCAAGATTGTGTAGTACTTGTATAATTTAAGGTTGTTTTGGAATAGGGAGGTATTTAGGTAGAAATAAACCTTGGTTTACTTCATCTCAGTCCTTATCCAATCACTTAGAAGCTTTTAAATATTGAATTTGATTTTTTAGATTATGAAAATTTACAAGGCATGTTGCCTATACTTATGGGTAAGCGAGCATAAAGTAAAAATGATTGAATGCGTTTCAGTAAAACTAAACCAGTTGTCACATAGTATAAGTCCTCGGTCCAAGTTATCTTTCCAAGGTATTGTTGAAACACTAAAAAACTTCTGCGTATATTTTTCTAAGAAAATTGCTATATCTGGATGGAAGGAAAATGAAGACTAAAGTGTTACGCGGTTAATATATCCCTCCTTGAACATAAAAGCTCCTTATAGTTGGTTAGGTGGTGAAGAGTAGACGTTTAAGAAAGCATAAAGTATGAAGAGAAAAAATCCCAGCATTGGGGGATGGAGGAGATCACAAGGTTCATTTTCACACACAAGATAATAAATTATACACTAATTGCCCCACATCTTGTTTCAGGATTCATTACTGGGTTGGAGGAGATTGGGAAGTAATTAACAAATGCCATATGCCTCTAGTCCCATCCTTTTACCTTACAGTAAGCTCCTAAATGAGATTCAAGGGATTAAAGCTCCAATGGCCTCATGTTCAATCCCATCAAATCTTCATAACAATACCAACAAAACAATCTTCTCAAACCACTTTGTGACCAAATTAATTAAGACCTGTAACTTTTCAGAGGTATCATCACCTCATTAACAGATTCTCCTACTATTCTGCCCCTTCTAATAATCCGATAACCAAAAAAAGTATCATCTTTTCTGTCTTATGTCAAAAACTTTCAGCAAGGATCCCATATGAAAGCAACCCCACAGCCTAACCTAAGTGCTCCCTTGTTTTCCATAGTACATAAAATAAGAAAATACAAAATCTCAACCTAAACACCAGCCTAGCTCTACACAATAAATTCACATAAACTTTAATTTTGTTCACTAAGGAAACCACACTGGAGAAGTGTTCCTGATTGCAATGGGTTTCCTCAATTACTCATAAGAAACCACTAAACAAGAGGAGCTCAGCAACAGCTGGAGCTGCTGGGCAATAAACAAAGCTTAATGTATACATGAAAGGATTATTACAAAACAAAAGGGATCAAAAATGATTCCAAACACCTCCTTATATGTATATCTAGCATTTAGGGCACATCATAATAAATTTCTTCTTCATCAGTGAGAGTTCAATTCAGGGAATATGGCAATCTATAGACAAAGTGCAAGCACAAAGAAACTTTAAAATGGTAAAGTTTCAAATGTAGCATACCTTGAGAGGTGGAAAATGAGAAGGTTCTGCAGGTGCAGCCAAATCCCAAATGCAGATTTCACCATCATCAGCGCCAGATGCAAGTAAGTTAGGGGTGATGGAATTAAATTCAAGGCCACGAACCTGAAACATAAGGCAAAAGCAACAGGCATAAAGTCTGGCCATCTGTCTAAACTACAAGAGTGTCAGCAAATAAAAAGGTTTTAATGAAAGAAAAAACTTACAGGCCCTTTGTGACGTGATAGATGACCAACAAGAGCACTTTCACTTGCCTCAGAACTGCGAACAAAATTAGAATATAAAATAAGCACTACATCAAACAAAAGACAGAATTTAGACAAGATTTACAGTGTGGATTTCTATTACATTTTTAACACAAAAAAATAATATTTCATGAACTGCATGCAGAGAAGAATTATAGTACTTAAAAGCAAGAAAATGGGAAACTTCAAAATCCACAAAAGCTATCCATCTACATCTGCCCAGCAACCCGTTAGCCATATTAAAATGTCAACCCTCTAATTTTGTAGATTTCCAACTTTACAGGGAACTCAAACTTCGAAGCACAGTTAAAACAACCAAAAGATCAAGGCACAAAAAAACAGAAAAGAAATGTGAAAAACCCTCATTTAAAATTTTATAACAAAAAAATCAGATCAATGCTGGCTCAAAAATGAAAAAACAATCACCCTCTAAACAGCAATTCCAATAAGCAATTAAAATTCCTCACCAAGAAGTTCCACTATACAAACTATGAACCTCTACTCAAAATCGAGGTTTCATCAAAATTCAATGTGGAAGCATATCAATTGCACAGCATACAATGTACATATCGGATTCGTGCCAACAATTCCCCACATGCCACATAAACCTCTACATCCCAACATGGAGAACCCCAAGCAAAACATAAATCAAGCTATAGAATTCCCTGAGATACCAATTTTACCGTTTTAAATCAGAACACAATCTTACAAAACCGAGTTCTCATCTCTCTATATTCCCGACTCTTAAACAGACAACTCCGATCAAAACATTTCCGTCCAATCCAAATTACATTCAATGTAAAACCAATCCACGCAAAAACAAAACTACCTAATTTGCATCAGATCTTACTAAACTTCCCAGAAAGCCTATCCTCCACTCACAAATTTCACCAACAATCCATCCCAATTAGCAAACCAATCTCAATCAAATTCAAATGGATGATACATAAAGCAAAATTCTAAAAATACCGGATCAGGGACAAGGGATTCAAAATGTCGATATTGCCATCAACAAGGCCACCAGCAATAAGTCCAAGACCATATGTATCAGAGCCGGATCCATTCCTACCCCATGCGAGACGATTAAATCTCTCAGAACTTTGACACTCACCAACAACAGGGAGATCATGATCTTCCGATTGGAAATCAAGCTTAAAGATCTCAAGATTCGCAGACGAGCTAAATGACAGATCCACCGCCCCCGCCATCGTCCCCGCCGCCATGTAAGGCGAGTCCGGGGCTAACGCCACCGACGCCGATCTATTCACCGACTTAATGGCCGCCATAATTCCCTCCTATCAATCTAAGTAACTACAAAATCGTCAATCGATAATTGGATCTGATAAATGAAGAAATGAGAGAATTCGATATAGGTTAAGAAAATTTAGGGTTCGATCTAGATTTGAGAATTAATTTTTCCCTACATAGACGTTACACACTTGGCTCCGCTCTCTCGTTCTCTGCGTTCGTTTGTGTGTGAGGAGCGAGTGATGTTTATTGTTGTGTAGTTTTTTATTTTTTCGAATTTTTCCGGGTACCCGGAAGAGGAAGGCTTTTATAGGCCACGCTCTTCTACTGTGACTGGTTGGATGTTGAGTGCTGTTAGAGGTTGTACCTGGGGAGAAAGTGTGAGGAATGGAGGTCTTTTTGTCTAGAAGAGACGTCATCTCTGCCACTTATCCAACTGCATGGTGACACGTGTAGTAGGTATTTCTTAGCATGTTTTATTTTTTTGCTGGAAAAAAACCGGTATGACGTGGGCTGATGGAAAGAGCCGGTGGATTTTCATTCGAGACTTTTATTTTGGTCCAGTGATATTGATGGGTGATATAACGTATGATTCGGACCGCCTGAAAGAATCCTATTTGAGCCCAGGTACCCATTTGATTAACAGCCTAACATCTTTTCTGGTACCCAGAACTTTATTTTCCTTACTTAAGAAAAAAAAATATATATCGACTCGTGGACGGGGTCGGGCAGATCAAGATAACATTTTGCCTCTCCAATTTCCATACCCACTGTTTGTATTAAGAATCATTATCAATTATTTTTTATAGTATTTTTTATTTGAAATTATATTAAAATAATATTTTTTAATTTTTAAAAATTATTTTTAATATCAACATATCAAACTATTTAAAAATACCTAAAAAAATAATTCAAAACAAAAAATTATTCTTAATTTTTTACAAAAATATTTTTTAACTACAAAAATAAACAAGATCTTAAGTTGTTTAAGGATGGGAACACTCTTCTTGTGTAGTTGCATTTCTAAACAAGCTTTAGTGCGTGTTTGGAGTATGATTGTGGTTGTTTTCCAAAGTATTTTTCATTCAGAAAAATATGTCAATAATATTTTTTTATTTTTTAAAAATTATTTTTGAGATCAGCACATAAAATGATTTAAAAATATCAAAAACATATTAATTTAAAGTAAAAAAAAATTAATTTTTTTGGAAACGTTTTTCAAATACAGTGCCAAACATTCGGGTTCAAATTTAAAATGATGAGCATGTGTTGCTTTGATTTCTTTGGGCACCATTTGTTTTTACAATGCAAAAATGTTTTTAAAAAAAATGAATTTTTTAAAATTATTTTTTTATATTTTTAGATTATTTTACTGTGCTGATATAAAAAATATTTTTTAAAAAAATATTATTTGATACCAAACAAAAAATACTTTAAAAAGCAACATCTACCGTAATATTTAAAAAGCTTTTATTATATTATATAGTATTGTAAGTTAAAATACTTCAAATTATTTATTAATAAATAATTACGTTGCAATTCAAATGAAATCATTTTAGTTATTTAGTAAACTATTATTATGTTATTTCAATTAAAATCATTATTATTAAAAATATAGTTTCAAATGAGTTTTTTTAATTAAACATGATTTTTTACAAAAATAAAAGAATTTCTCAAAAAATTACTTCTTTCATTAAAAAAGCATAAAAATCACTAAAAATTATAAGTAGAGAAAAAAATAATCAAAATAGTAGACAATATTTTTTTTAAGTAAATAGAACTACTAAATAATTTAGTTATAATCCATGAAAGCAATGAGGTAATATAGTAAAATAAAATAATTGAGGTTAATTAATTTTAAAAATATTTAAATATTATCAAATATTAGTTAGTTAATTAATATGTATAAAATAAAAATAATTAAAGTTAGTTGAATTTTAAATATTTATAATTATTTTTTAAACTACTTTTATAAAAATCACTTTCTACCCTATAAAGTAAATATTTATGATTTACTTTTTTTTTTTAACTTCAATGCAAAGCAACAAAAGTTAAAAATAACATAGCTTAAAAATTCAACCTAAAAAATTGACTTAGAATAAAGTACAGGTCACAAGTTAAAAGGATCAACATGAGTTAATCCGAGTTAAAATAAAAAAATTATTATAACATATATAAAAATTGCTCAGTCTTTTACTGTGGACTGCACAGTGCAGTCCATAGTAAAAAGGTTGGGCTGTTTTTTTTTGTGTTTTTCTTTGTTTTTTTTAGAGCTGTTTTTTTTCTTTTTTTTTTTGTTTTCTAAAGCTGTTTTTTTTCTTTGTTTATTTTTTAATGAATATTTTTTTGTTTAATTTTTTTATTGTTAAATTTTTTTCTATTTAGTTATTAAACTTTTATGGCATGGATTTTGGCTTTGACGGGTTAACTTAAATTTTTTTCTAGTTTTTCTTTTTAATTAATTTTTTTGTTTGATTTAGTTTGTTAATGTTAAATTTTTTTCTATTTAGTTATCGGACTTTTATGACACGGATTCTGGGTTTGACGGGTTAACCTGGCTAATTCTGGGTTAACTCGTAATTTTTTTTTCTATTCAGTTATCAAACTTTCATGACACAAATCTCAGGTTTGACGGGTTAACCTGGTTTGAAGGGTTAACCCAGTTATCTTTAAATATTGTAATTAACTATAACTAAAAGGCATCAACCTTTTTTCTTCCAATTTCATGACACGAATCCCAGATTTGATGGGTTAAACAAGTTGATTCAGATTTTTTTTCTTTTTCTTAAGTAGTTTTTTTTTTAATTTCATCTTTTAATATCGATTTGATTAAGAATTAAACTTTATAATTTGTTTTATTTACTGTTCATTGGATTATTGTGATCTCATGAGGGGATTTTATTGTACCCCTCCTTGCAAAGCTCTATTTATCAGAATAATGCTTTGCTTTATTATTTTTTTCTTTTCAATTAATCTTTTTTTTTTTAATTTCATTCTGTAATATTAAATTTTTTTTCCTTTTTAATTATCACGCTTTTATAACACGACCTTGCAGCCAGACCCATATCCAAGGCTCCAGGTTTGATGTTGCAATCAAACTCACTTAAACTTGGATCATGCAAGTTTAATATTATTATTAATATTATAAATATAACTTCTAGGTCAGGCGTAGCAGACAAACTCAATGCTCTTAGGTATAGCTTTGCAGAAAGACCTAACACTCTTAGATCTTAATTTTTTATATATTTTTTATGTAAAAAAATGACCCGCAGCGTAGCGCGAGCCGCGTTTCTAGTACAATATACTAAAGGAGATCAATGTTTCATTGTTTATCCTTTTACTATTCACCAAGACTAGGACCACTGTAGATTGGAGCAGTGTAATGATATAATTGTCCTTGTCGCACGTGTGCGGCGTAGCGAAAAATGTTCCACTCTAAGGTAAGTATCTGGAAATCGAGAAATATGGGGAGACAAGGATTCCTTATCTTTAATCAGTGGAAAGCGGGAAAAGGAAGATGTCACCTAATATTTTGGTCACTAGGAACCCTAATTAATCTCAGAGATCGAGTACAGGGACTGATTGCGTAAAGGGAAGATATTAGCACCCCAAATACGCATTACCTAAGGTAAGCTGCATTGTTTGATTGTTTGAGAAAAAGCTAACGTGTTATTGTATTTCTAATTGTTGGTCTATCTAAGGTTTAAGAAAAGTCATTTTCCGTAAGAAGATCCTTATCTTATCGGGTAAAAGCCTATTCGTTCTAATGTCTATAAAAAAACTACATTTTTAATATCAGGAATACGTTTTATGTATAAATTCATAATCCCAGATACTAAAAGAAAACAAAAATATTTTTTTGGAAATTTTAAAATATTGGTTTAGTTCTCATGACTTTAATAAACTTGTTATTAAAGCCAAAATACATGCTAAAACATATTTTTGAATTTTTTTGTGTTTTATGTATATAAAAAAATGATATGATTTTTTTATCTTTGAGAGACTTAGCCATATGCATGAAAATAATTTTTTTTTTGTTTTATAATTTTTTTTGCAATGTTTTGACGAAAACCAGGTATTTTAATACCGGATTTATATCTTTACGGTATAAAAATACATACCAATATTATGCAAAGTAGATAGAAAAATACATGATAAAATCACAATTTTTTAGAAAGATTTTTGGAATTTTTTTTAATTTTTTTTAATGAACAGCGGATTACTCTATACTGTTCACATGCAACGTGAACAGTGGAGCACCCGCCGAAGAAGAAGAAGAAGAAGAAAGGGAAAGGGAAAGGGAAGGAGGCTGACCTATAGTAGATGCTTGGTTGCGACGAGGAGGTTCAGCCGATGGCTCAATAGGCTTCGGTGGAAGGAATGGTGGCCGGTGTCGGTTGCTAGTGAAGGAAGAAGAAAAGTTGCAGAGAAGAGAGGCTTGGCGGCGCGCTCACTATATGAGGTGGTCGGGTGGTTTCTTGTGATGGAGATGGAGGTGTTCAAGCCGGTGGGGACGAAGTTGGTGGTTGAACGTCGTAGTGGAGAGAGAGAGAGGTTCTGCTTGAAGCAGAAACCGGGTGTTGGAAGCTGGTTTTTTGGTTGTCTTTCGACCAAAATTTATCTCCCCTTGGAGTATGCAAATCACATTTATTTATAGGTGGTGGAAGAGGGACACTTTGTCTCTTCTATTGCCAAATTTCGGCCCTTGGTTCGACCCGTAAGCACTCCAACCATTGCTTTAAAGAAGCAATGATGAACTGCCAGTTTTGTGCAGGAAAATGGTCGGTCGGGTTGGCTACTTTGGGGCGGTGCCGCCGCCTCTGCAGCCCAAACAGTTTATACTAGCCTGTAATCAAGTATCATAGGATCGTTTTCGTGTTGGTTTCATCTAATTTGGGGAAGGAATGAGGCGTTAAACTCCTTGGGAAGGAGGCCTCTAGGATAGCCTCACTGGAGAAGAAGATGAATAGTAACTTTTCTGCCAATTACGTTTTAGTCATTCAATTTGTCACTTATCTCTAATTACACCCCTGATTGGTTTCAAATTTTCAATTCTATTCAATTTCACCCCTGAAGAATTTCAATTCAAGCCCCAGATTTCAGCGCCTATTTCCCTTTTGGTCCTTGGTGTTGGATTTCTTCAATCAAGTCTCCAACTGGCTATAAAACTTCAATATTTGTGCAATTAAGCCCATGATTTGACCAAATCAACTCTTAAAAATTCTAATTTAACCCCAAAACTTTAATTTCTTCCAATTAAAGCCCAAATTGACTTAAAAATCAACGTTTCTTGCAATCAAACCCTTCATAAATTCAATTAAACCTCCAAAAAATTTAATTGAGTCTATAAATATTTGTTTTTGGACCTTTCTTCTTCAAATTGAATTTTCTTTGTCAACAAGGCTCTTCATTTGTAAAAAAAATATACTGTCAAATTTTAATCTTTGAATTTTTGAGCCTCCTCAACCAATTTCTAGCCATTTTCTGGGCGCTCCGACATCCTCTTCTCGTTGTTATTATTTTTTGGATTTTTTTGTTTTTAGTCCGAATATTTTTTTTTTATTTTTGAAAGAGAAAAGGTGAATTTGGGGAATAACCCAAAAATGGGTTATGATAGTCCTTGCCAAAGAAACTTGCTAAGCATGCAGCTGGAGGTCTGATTGTCTTTTTCATATGATACATTTAACATTGAAAAAATAATTAGGGACAAAATGATTCGTTCGGGTTTTTTGGGCTATACTATAGATACTGATTAGCCCCTCAAGGCACACAATTTTAACCTTTGGGTTATGGACTTCTTTTGTCTTTTCAAAAAAATAAACAGTAAAATTACATCTATACCCCAGAAAGAGGGAAAATATATAATTGTGTTGAGGGGCTTTATCATCTTTTCATTTTATTGAAACAATTCAAATACAAAATTACTCTTGGGTTTCAACAAAAATAAGGTTGCATATAGGGTATTTTCATCGTTTCGTGTAGCTACCCCACCTAAACGCCTTAATACAGCAGCAGGCGTTGAGGCATGCCAAGGTTGCCAGACCTCAGGCACCGGGGCATGACATCGTTGCCAGGCTCTAAACGTTAGGGAATGGCATGGCTGCTAGACCCCAGGCGCTCGAGTTAGGCATGGCTATCAGACCTAGTGTCTTGGGTCTAGAAAAGCTATCAAACGCAGGCGCCATTGGTATGACAGGGGTGCCGGACCCATGTTAATTGAGGCTGGGCTGGCAGAGGATGACATACCCAAGAAATTTGGGCCTGGCACCAATAGACTCAAGTAGCATAGGTCTGGCAAGGGCGGCAAACCCAAGTTACTTAGGTCTGGAAGGTGATGCCATACCTAAAAGACTTCGGTATTATTATTATTATTATTATTATTATTATTATTATTATTATTATTATTATTATTAGTAGTAGTAGTAGTAGTAGTAGTATTGTTTTTATTCTTAATATTATTATGATTATTAAATTTGAAAAAAAAATATTATTACTATTAAAGAAAAACCATAGATTTGATTTAAAGAGTAAAATTAAAAACTATAAGAACTTGGGTCAAGCATGTTTAATATTATTATTAATATTTTAAATATTATTATTTTCATTGTTATTAATATTATTAATATAACTATTAATAAATTTGAAAAAAAAATTATTACTATTAAAAAAACCATGATTTTGATTTGAAGGGTAAAATTAAAAATAATTATTAGTATTAAAAAATTTTGTTATTGTTGTTGTTGTTGTTGTTAATATTATTTATATAATTATTAATAATTTTTTAAAAAATATTATTACTATTAGAAAAAAATTGTAATAAGGTCACATCTGGGTTTGGCACTGTCATGTCCCAGGAACCAGGATCTGACATGGGTGCCGTACCCAAGTACATGGGTCTGGCAGGAGATGTCATACCTAAGAACTTTGAGCTGGCATCAACAGATCTAAGTTATTTGGGTCCAACAGGGACACTAGACCCTAGGAATGTGGGTGTGGCACGACTGAACCCTAGGAGCCAGGGGCTGGTGGAGGTGTCAGACCCAGGTTACTTAGGTTTGGAAGGAAATGTCATATCCAAGGAACGTGAGTATTATTATTATTATTATTATTATTTAAAAAAAAATATTATTACTATTAAAGAAAAACCATAGATTTTATTTGAAGGGTAAAATTAAAAAATATAAGAACTTGGGTCAGACATGTTTAATATTATTATTAATATTATTAATATTATTATTTCGTTATTATTAATATAATTATTAATAAATTTGAAAAAAAAATTATTACTAATAAAAAAAACCATAGATTTGATTTGAAGGGTAAAATTATTATTATTATTTACATCATTATTAATAAATTTGAAAAAAAAAATATTATTACTATTAAAAAAATTAGTAATTAGATCTCATCCCAAGTCTCTTTGGTTTGACATTTTGACCAGGCCCAAGGCTTTTGAATCTAGCATGACTGCCAAACCCAAATCGTTTAGGTTTGACATGGTCGTCAGACCCAATTCGCTTGGGTCTGCAATGACTATTAAACTCAAGGGGTTAAAAGATTATATTGACCCGTTGTAGAGCACTGACTAATATATTAGCAATTGAATAAGAAGATATATGGGCTCTTTGGTGAAGCAAAGCCCAACCTTGATATAGAATTATATAAAAAAGATCTAAAGATAAGCTCAGGCCCACTAACTAGAAAAAAGAGGTAGTATTAAGATTTAGTTATTCTTACAACCAAGGTTGTTAAAATATTTTTTTTATCACGACATAAAAAATACAATGTAAACTTGGATCGTAAAATTATAAAATTATAAGTAATTTTTTTAACTAATTATATATTGACAATCCCAGCTAAGAAATTAAATTACATTAAAATCTGATAAAGAGAGTCAATAATATTATAATCAATGAGTGATCTAAATAAAATGAGAGAGAGAGAGATAATATGAATCAATAAATTAATGACATGGAGAAATAAAAAGTTTTAGAACAAAAATTCTCAATGCAGGGGAATCACTAAATGGTAGGAAGTACACGTGAACCTGGTGACAACTTGGTTGTTCTTATCATAATAAGTCCTAATGGATCCTTTTGGGTTTGCAAATTAATAAGCCTAAATTAGTAATTAACTAAAATAAATTCAGTAATGAAATAAACCCCTAAACAATGTCTAATGTGCTATAAAAAAATTCAAATTAAAAATAATTATTCAAAAATAAATAAATAAATAAATAAAATAGAATAATAAAAAAATTCTTCATGTTAAAATTCCTCTACGTAACCCGAATTTCTAATTTTAGCATATTCTTGGCATATTTGAATTCTGACTTCAAACAAGTCGTTATTTCTTATCTAGATGAATTACTGGCCCTACAATGTATGGTTAAAAAGCTTCAAATGTCTAGTTTCTAACCCAACTTTAATCACAACACAATTCCATGGGTAGTTCTAGACATGTACTAAATAGTACATGAATGTCTAGTTTGATATATTTCAAGATTCGTCTACTAACTTTGACCCTTTAAAATATCATGATCCTAACTCCATTTGACTTGAAAATTTACTATAATATATTTTCATGTGTCTAATATTTCCTTGTAAAATTTCAGCTTTATCCAATGTACGGTTCGAAAGATATGTATAATCTCGCAAAATTGACCAGGATGCATTTTAAAATCAAATTTGAACATGACTTGGTTTATATAATAAATTTAGTAAACTTGTAAAATCGGACCGAGTTTACCAATTTTACATAAGTTAAGTCTGATTTTACTGATTTTCTAGTTTTAATTTAATTTTTCATATTAAATATATATTGACTTGTAAAATCATATAATTTTACGAGTTAACTCACGATTTTAACAATAATGCTTATAACCTCCCTCCCTGTATATAATACGCCGTTGCTGAAAAAAAAAAAACCACCGATCATATATTGCTTAAAAGCACAGATCTATTCTGGATCAATTTCTTGACAACTTTGTTCTAGAGACATATATAAACTTTTCAATCAAAAGCCTTAGGGTTTCTCATATCATTATTTGCTTCCTGCAGGCTATGGTTTTTCGGGCTCACCTTTCTTTGGTACATTTTCAATAGTTTTTAATCATTCAAAATCTATTTTCAATTTCTGTTTAGTTTTTTTGATCGTCCGGTTCACAAATCATTTAATCATTTAAGTTTTTATTTTTTTTATTTTTTAATCTAATTTCAGGTTATTTAAATTTTAAATTAACTTATTAAGTCGGATCAAGTTTTAAAACTTAAACATCTATAGATAAATTAGGCAAGGAAACATTTTAAAACATAGCTTTACAACCTTGTAGTATTTAGAAATTGATTTTAATTTTTTTAGAAATAGATTAAAATAATATTTTTATTTTTGAAAATCTATTTTTATGTTAGCATATTAAAACAATTTAAAATTATATAAAAATAATTAATTTAATTTTTTTATATAAATAAACAGACTCAAAGAGACTAATGGTGCATGTTTCAAATTAAATTTCAGCAATTAAATATTAAGGTATGTATATTAAATCTTGAAAATTTACTTTTCTTTCTATTATTATCGATTTATTTTTTTCGAAACAAAAAAAAACATGTGGTAAAGTCACCTGAAATTTCACCTAGTGGTAAATAAAAATAATGACATGTCAGTGGAGTTAATACTGTTAAAAGACCTCTAGTGTCAGCCAATCATTTCTCGAAGTAGAAATCACTCCATAGTAGACGTAGTCCACACACCGAACCCCAAAAAAGCCCAAACCTTCAACTAACCGCCACCAAAACCACCACCACTACTACCATAACTGCCACCAACACCACCATATTTATTAAAAACCATCGAATTGTTTGTTTCTCCAAACACAAATAGGAAAAACACGAAGATGTACAGCGATGTGTCAAGCTGCAATACTTACAACTATGGCGACGCCTTGTATTGGGACGCCCGTTATGTCCAAGAGGCTGAGAGCTTCGATTGGTACCAGCGCTACGCCTCTCTTCGCCCCCTTGTTCGTCGCTATATCCCCACTTCCTCTCGTGTCCTCATGGTTGGCTGTGGCAATGCCCGTAATTATCCCTTCCTTTATCTTTCTTTTAAGCCTTGTTCTTGTTAGTATTACTTTTCGGCATGATTCTTGTGTTTTCTTCTTTATACCGAAATTATTGGACTCGGGCACTGATTATTTTCTTTTGTTTCTTTAAAAGAATTGAAGTTTTGTTTTGAATTAGCTCTGTGTTGTTCCATTTTTTTTGTGGGCTGAACTGGAACGCTATTTTGGTAGAAGAAGAAAGAATGTGAGAAATAAAAGAAGTTTTATTCATTAAAGTTTGCATGTACTGTTAATCTTGATGATATTCATACCTATTGTTTCTTACAACTGTAAAATTGGAAAAACTTCATCTTATCAAATGAACCTGACGGGTGTTCCTATCGCTGTATATTTTGAGACATACACACATGTATGCATGCGTGTGTGTATTCGATTACGCATCTGATGGGATTGTTTTGCGTTGTAGTTATGTCGGAGGACATGGTTGATGATGGATATGAAAACATAATGAACGTTGATATCTCGTCAGTGGCCATTGACCTAATGAGAAGAAAATACGAGCATATGCCTCAGCTCAATTGTATCCTTTTAGAAGAATTTATGTAACTTCTTATGTGGAATTAACTTTGCCTTTTTTTTTTAAATTAAATACCTCAACTACTTTGTGAGCTTCCTTTATGATTTGTGTATAATAGACATGGAAATGGATGTTAGAGATATGAGCTTCTTCCCAGATGAATCTTTTGATGCTGTCATCGACAAGGGTATAATCCCCCCTCTTTCATTAGATCTTCTTTTTTAATGCTTCTGGGTTTTCAATTAATTTAATGGTTTCTATGTTGAACTTTTTTCTTCCTGTTCAATTTCATCCTCTTGGACGCATGGCTTATCAATCCTCAATCCAGGGACTCTTGATTCTTTAATGGTATGGTGCAGATCTGAATGCTCTTCTTTTCTTAGTCCTGAGGCGTTTAGAATCACTATTTCCTTATGTTAATCTTTTGTACAATTGTATGTATAGTGTGGCAGTGATGCTCCTATTAGTGCTGCCAGAATGTTGGGGGAAGTAAGCAGGTTGTATTATGCATAAGTTTTATTTCTCATGGTGTATGTTGTTAACACCATACTGTTGTATGTTTGTATGTGTACTTACACATTATAATTGCAACAATCTTCACTAAATTTGTTTTCCTTTTGTTCTTGTAGGCTTCTTAAACCCGGAGGAATTTATATGTTGGTAACCACATACCTTAATGGAAGATTATATTCTTGTATTCTTTTCATTATTTACCATATGCTTCTGGAAATTCTTAAAAATAATATGCTATTTAAAATTTTTCATATACAGATAACCTATGGTGATCCTAAAGTAAGGATGCCACATTTGACCCGGTCCATTTACAGTTGGAAAATTGTATTGTATGCGATACGTAAGTGTTTTTTGCTTTCCCCCTTGTGCTATACAGAATATTTTCACTGCTCTCATTGGTTTCATATGTTGAAGTGCTGTTCATTGAGCCTGGGTCAGAAATTGATATGTTCAACTTGCGAACCCGGGCTTGATTTTAAAAGTTCAAAATCATTATTATGATCCATTTATGTGTTGCTACAAATTTTCTTTTCAAAAACACAACATTTATTCATTCTGCAATCCAATCTCTCCTTATATGATTGTTATAAACTAAAACTATTGGTTAAAAGTGTCCATTTTAAGTGAAATCCATAGCAGACAAAAAAACACTAGGAAGTCGTTGAATAAACAAATAAAAAAAAAGATAAGATTAAAGTAGTTAAAAAAGAATAGAAAATGGGATAAAGGACTCTGATTATTAGCTCTGAGGCTTGATACCTCATAACTGTTGACAATTTTAAATCAGCTGTTCACAGCAGCGAAGCTAGGCATTTTATATATTTAATTGTCCTCATGGTTGATTTGTAGTCAAATAAATATCCATTTTGGTAGCTTATGTGAATAATTTGGCTAAAGATTGGATAGTCTTGATACACAAGTGTACAGTGTCTTGAGGAACTTTAAACAGGGATTGAGCATTGTCTCCTCCCATGCACAAAGGATTCTGTTTGTTTATAGAATGCTTCTTTCTTGTGAAATAAAGAATCAGTTTTTGTCTGGGGAATAGATTGTTGCAGGCTGCATCCAGTGCTTAAAATTGTCCTTAAATAGTGTAAGTTGGTAGTTCTTGAAGGAACTTGAGATTGACTTTCAATGGCTATGATAAACTTCGTAATTGGGGAATTTTAGGCCAATGACTATCATCTGAGTATGTTAATTAATGCACACATGTAAAAATTACTCATGCGAGGACTTCTAAAGATTGACTCCTCTATTTTCTTTCTTAAAGCATCAATGGAAGTTTCATGTAAGGCATATACAATTGGTAGCATTATTCTGTGAAGTTACCAATTATGTTATTGAAGATGGAGCACTGAGGCAGTGAGTCAGCTCATGGCTAACTTGCAGCCAGCTTGCGATCTCCTCCAAACTGATAGTATGGAATCAATTTTTGGTTGGTCTAACCATTTGAGCATTTCTTAATGTGTATTACTCCTGTGATACTAACAGGAAAATAAACCAGCATACAACTGTAGGTACCTGCTCATTATATTCCATGGTGTAATGAACAAAGCATTTCTTAATGTGTATTACTCCTGCGATACCAACTGGAAAATAAACCAGCATACAACTGTAGGTACCTGTTCATTATATTCCATGGTGTAATGAACAAAATAAATAGGAATTGTCTTTTGAAACGGAAGAGGTATTTTCCTTCTTGTTTGAGCTTTTCATTTTAAAGTTTAATCTTTTTGAAGCAATGCGTCATAGTGTAAAATTCATATCACAATAACACTTACGATCCCCATTCAAGTGCCATATGTGCACAAGGAATGTGCTGGCATTTTCTTTTCAGGAGCATTTTTTTTTTTATCTTTGATTGATGCATCTCTTTTCAGTCCTCTGATTTCTAGTGTAAGATGCATTTGAGTTCTGAATCCTAATTTTTCATCGACTTCATGATCCTATTGTGAGCTTCTCAACAGTAAGTTACCGAGTTCGATAAAAGGAGCTAAAATTTTCTCTTGCCCTTTCCCATGTGTTTTCAGCTAGACCAGGTTTTAAAAAACCAGCAGGTAGTTCATCAAACTCACATTTGGAACCAGTTCCCATTACCGAGACGGGCTTACTTCCAGCAGATTTTGTTTTGGACGATCCAGATTCTCACTTTATATATGTGTGTAAAAAGATGGATGAAACAACAGACCCGAGTAATATATCCTCCCATCCATTGATTGCTGATGCTTCATAGGACAAAGTTACATTCAAGCGCAAATGTTCTCTGTGTATGATTAATGTTGATTCTACAATAAGGACTAATCATTGTTGTCCTTTTGAGTTTTTGTTTCAAAATAGAGATTCTGTTGTTACTTCCCCTTGACATTTAAACTTAGCTGCTGGTTGTGCAAATCAATATTGAAAGGGTTGGACGATATCTCAATACGGGAGAAAATCCAGTGAAATAGGCACTTTTGTAGAGGTGTAATCTGGTTTCTAGCTCAAAACTTCTTTGTTTGACATGAATTTCATTGTAAAACTTTGTTTGGAGTTGCATCTCTTGCTTCCCTTTATAATGTTTAGGTGTCTTCTACGAATGAACCCGCTGCCAGCACCAGTCATGTTTCTCTTTGTCACCTCGTAGGCTACCGATTTTATACTACGAATGACTCCTGGTGGTGTTTATCTGACCTGCTTCGAATTGTAACGAGAATACTGGTGTAGTTGGAGAAGAACTGTTAATGTCGTCTTGTAGATATGTAGAGGAGCTAAGTCTTATTTATTACCATAAATAAATTTTAGTTGATGATGGAAGAGGTTGGGAAAGAAATAATCCTACCTATATATACAGTCTGCGAATTATAATAATAATAAGAAAGAAAAAAAAAAAGACTCCCGGATATGAGATCTGATCCTGTAAAGAGGAGAGATCTCAACCTCCTAAATAGAATCTGTCATATTTTTTTAACGGATTAACAGTAACAATAAAACGCATAAAACTGTTCAAGGCGACAACTAACTTACAGTTTTGTCCTTTTAAGAAAATTTAGGGTGCCTTCGTCATGAAGGTGATCTCATCTTTTTCAAAGTCCAATTGGTCATTAAAACAGTTACCAGGGATTATTTTTATCTTTTTAATTTTTTTTTAACAGTACGATTATTTATTTTTCCAAACACATCAATTACTTATCTGTATGGTTGGATCAAGCCCAGCCTGTATGGCTAGGCTGGGTTTGATCCAACCTACCCAACTTGGTCACTGATCCCACCTAGTGACCAAGCTTGCAACAACAAGCATATGTGAATTATAATTCATGTGTGCTTGTATAGTGGAAAGGTAATTAAAAATGAAACGAGGGAAGAAAGCTTACCTGGTGTGGGACGTTAGTTGCTAGAGACGAGGTCACAAGGCTATGATGAAGAACTCTTGCTGCTAAATGAACAGGGTACTGCTATTATTGGTTGGAGGCTAACGTTTGGTTGAGGAGAAGAAGAGGCGTGACCTATGATCGAGATGGAGGAAATCCCTCTGCCGCTGCTGGCTTGAGTTGGTGCAGGAGACTGGTGAGTTGGCTTGTATGTTAGTCTCACGGCTAAAATAGGGGAGAGCTACTGGATGTGGCTACTGGTTGGAACTGCTGTCATGGAGAAGAAGAGAGATGGAGCAGCGTCTTTATGTTTACATACCCAAGTCTCATATGTCAAATCCAAGTCTCATATGTCAAATCCAAGTCTCATCCTTCACACATGCATTTAGGCATTTAGACACGTCTATCTTTATGTTTAGCAAGAACATTCTATTCTTTTTCATGGCGACCTTTGCAATCATATCTCCTTTAGTGTTAAGTAATGTCAAAGTATAATCTTTCATCTTAATCTCATACCTCTTCTCCAATAATTATCCAAAGCTCAATATATTGCTTTTTATAGTTGGTATATAATAGACATCACCAATAAATTGATGACTTTTATTTTTGAATTTTATCAAAATTATACATTTTCCTTTGATGACAACTTTTGAATGATCTGTAAATATGACATTACCTCTAATTGCTTCATCAAGCTCTATGAACTTGTCTTTATCTCCACACATGTGGCTACTGGCTCTATTATCTAAGTATGACATGTTCTCTTTGTCTTGCATTCTCTCATTATACACTAGTAGTAGAATGGCTTTCTTCTCTTTTTCTATCATAAAACTTGCATTATCCCCAACCCTTTTAGTTGGACTCTAACAATCCCTAACATAATGACTTGCCTTTTGACAATTATAGCATTTAACTTTTGATTTGTCAAACCTGTTGTCAAATCTAGATCTTGGATTGCTATGTCAATTGAATTAGTCGACCGGTTCCCTTCATTCGATCTACCATTTGATCTGTTAAGGCTGCCTCGATCTCCTCTTCCAAATCTTCCTTTTCCTTCCTAGGTATATCCAAAAACATCTTTGAAAAAAGTGTTTGTGCACCCACATCCCCTTGAATCTCATGGGCTTGTAATTTTTCCATGAGACCTTATATCGAAAGAATATCCATATTTTACGACTCTTTTATCGCGACCACCATATAAGGGAACTTCTTTTGCAGCAAGAAGAAATATAGAACTTTTGATTGTATATGGCAATGCTCTTCCAAAATATTTTGAAATATTCTCTGATTCAAGCATATGTAACTTTTTAAATTCACCAGGTAGTTTTTATAGATGTACCTTTCTCACATTGTTAACTTCTTGGTTTGATTCTTGCAAAACTTTTCATGCTTGCTTGGCGGTGGTTGTATTGGCTACTATCTCAAAAGTAGTGTCATCTAGACATTGGTGGATGATTGTTGATGCTAGTTGATTCTTCTTTTGTGTCTTTTACACTGTCTCCCTTTGGAATGAAGTCAACGTTGCTCTATCTATAGGCTCCTCAAAGCCTTTTTCAACCGTCCCCCATACATCTTGGGAACCTAGCCAAGCTTTTACTCGAATACATCAAGTTTCATAATTGTCCTTTGTCAATCTAGGACATTGAAGTAGAAAATTTGAATTGATCATGTTAAATAATCAAATCTAAACTCTGATACCACTTATTGGAAAAGAAGGATAGGGTATGGTAGTTAATTTATAAGAACAAACACAAAAACAAAGCTAAAGAACAAGAAGAAGAATGAAAGGAATGATGTTTTTTATTAAGAGTTTTCTCAAAAGATACACCTTTTTAATTATTCTCTATATCTCTCTATACTTGTGTATTATGATTCTGATTACAAGCCCTACTTATAGGCCTCAAGTACTAGATGATTGATTAGTACTTAAAAGTGTATTTTTATCAAGGTTTTATATCATCATTTTACACTTTAAGTATTAATAACTCCTTAACTAGAGCATGTTTTATAATAATAGATCTGATAATATAAGATAGCTTTAATTTATGGTAAATGTTCATTTTAAATGCAGGCATATCTCACAATTCAAAGGATTGATTGATGTGATTAACTATTGAAAGTGAAAGGACAAAGAAACGGCTAAGATTAGAAAGGAGATACCGATTCAATTCAAATTGGAACACTGTTCAGTTATTGGGTCATATCTGGAGTTGTAGGTCTTGGATTTCAGCTTAATTTATATGGATGGAAAGCTAAGAAATAGGCCTACAATGTTCATGAATAGTGTAAGACCCAAATTTGCCATTTTCAAATTCAAAGTTTGGCCACAAAAGAGAAGTCAGAATCTGTCCTGTAATCCAGCCCAAACACTGCTTAGAATTTTACCCATATCTGGAGTTCTAGAAGGCCAAATGACGTAAAATTTGGTGGGTGGAAGGAAAAGACAATTTCCAACAACTTTCATGAAGAAGATTTTCTCAAATTCGGATGGTAACAATGACATTTCGTCTATACAAGAGCTTGAGGTCTATCCACCACGTCCACCAACAGCACTACTCAGTATTTTAGCCATATCTCGAGCTCTAGTGATCCAAATGCTCTGAAATTTTATGGGTGATAAGATAAGATGATTTCCAACAACTTTCATGGGAACACTTTGCCAAATTCTGAATGGAGCAATGTCATTTCATCCAGCCAAAGTGCTTGAGTGCTGCTGTCCACCAAGTCCACTAAATCAATAGTTGG
>Ga0325404_1000651_pt1 | contig 35324 bp, 26 predicted proteins | sample PopdelMetagenome_18_FD_205664 | JGI IMG/M metagenome (GOLD analysis project Ga0325404, IMG submission 205664) | Populus deltoides microbial communities from Bellville, Georgia, United States - Xylem-Control-R1 | ecosystem: Host-associated > Plants > Phyllosphere > Stem > Wood/Secondary xylem...
ACACACGTGGCCATGCATATTTAGTAAAGCTATAGTATTTATCTATTAATATAATTTATCACATTTCAAACTTGCAGGAGGAATGATATTATTCCCTTCTCAACGATGAAGGGCCACGTCAGCTAAACCACACCGAGGTCTGAGAGACTGAGTGAGTGGATGTGTGGTGTGATTATTATGGACTGAAATACTGCAGTTGCAGTACTGTGACTCCATAGGTTAGTGACTAGTGAGGTGTGACTAGCTCAGCCCCCAAGAACAAACCCCCTCCCCTCCCCCAAAAAAAAAAAGTGGGGTTCTTAAGGTTGATGGCTGATCATGTGACAGGGAATTATTGGGTTTCCTGTAATGGGTTGTTTTAGGTTGGCTTGTCATAGCATCAAAAAAATAATTAATTAATTAATTCAAAGCAGAAAAAAATTCAAAAATTTGCAAAACGACTGTTCAGCGCAACGCCAACACCATGCACTCCTTTTTAATACTGCTTTTTCCTTCTTCTTTTTTTCCCTCAAAGTTAAATCTAATTAGATTATATGAAATTGAACATATAAGACTGCAACCGGTAAAAAAAAAAAAAAAAAACAATAGGCACTGTAAATTATTACACTAATTTACCTAGTCCTTTTAATATAATTTATAATTATAATAGAATAATTTAATAGAGTCCGTTGGCTGACAGGCTAACTCGAAACTCGGCTAATTAGGTTAACAACCACCCGGTTTAAAATATAATATCATTTTATTTTTTCTTTTTTAAATAAAATTACTTTATATTTGTTTTTTAACTTGTGCCGTGACAAGTTTAATTGTCGTGCAATATATATAACTAATAATAAAAATTTATATAACTAAGAATAATAATGTATATAAAGTTGTGAAAGAAGACGATAAACATCATGTTATTTGTATTGGCTTACTGATTAAATAAATCTCTACCTCTAGAACTCAAATTATCTTAATGACTATTATAATGGTCGAACGAGTATTGATTATAATCTCTCTTTTCTTCTTCTGTAATGTAATTATTATTATAATTTTTACTTTAAATTATTATATTATGATTTTGAATTGTTTTAATATATTTGTATAAAAAATAAAAAATTTATTTTAATATATTTTGAAATTAAAAAAATACAAACTGCTATCAAAATCAATTCTTTAAATATATATCCATATATATATATATATGAAGATGCTACCAAACTCTGACCTCTGACCTCTTATGTCAAATGGGAATGGCTTATTTGGGCATCTGGGGCCATGAGAAGCACTAGGCTTAGGCAGGCCCAATGGATCATTCCTTGCAACAAAGTCCAAATTTCATTTTTAAACAATGGACCCACCACTACCCGCCAAAATTACGTGGTCCAACATGCAGCACCAGGAGACGATCACCAGGATTGCCATGCATCGCGTCTGCACTTTCACGTATGGTAGGACTTCATCAAGCATATTCAATACCTCTAAGAGCAAAAATGGGAATCATCTCGAGAGCTTAAGAATGTAAAACTTTAACCCACTAATTATTGAATTGAGGTATTTACAACTTGTATGGGGCTAGTCGTCAGTCAGTCAGTCATTTCGAGATGAGATGACTAAAAAGAAACATGTACAGTGTCAGCAAAGAATCCAGCTCCATTGAGATGAATTAGATGTTTCAGTTGCTGATGTCAAAGTATCTTGGATCTTCCGGGAAATGGTAATCTACATTTAACTGCCAAAGAAAGCAAACCAAGTTCTAGTAAGACACCAGAAAGAAAATAGTAACATATTTTTTTATTGTCCATATCAGCAATCTCCCACATTCAGAATGAAGAAAACTTGCTCTCAACAAGCATTTTAGCTTCTTGGTGTGCCTCACTCCCACTCACAAGGAAAACTTGCCGGGGTTCTGCCACTTCTGTTGCACTGTGTGGTCAAGTTTTTACTTCCCCTTTTACGCACTGCCCATGTTTCTTGTTAGTTTTAAACTTTTTCCCCATTGAAACTCGACAAGGACACCTTCACTTGGAAGTCATGGAAGAAAGTCTTGAAAGAATTCTTCACACGAGATTATCTATTCAGAATTACTAAACTAGGATATAAAATCAAGCATGTGCAATTTACCAAATGTCTTGAACTCTAAAACAATGCTACTTGGAGAAGGAAAAAAAAAAAAGAAATTTAAGCAGTCTTAATGATGCCAATAATATTTGCTGCAGCAACCAATTATGATTCCTAGGAACTGGAATTTAATCAGCTGCTTCAACATCCCTATCAATATTTACCAGAAATGAGCATCAAACCTATATATGTACCGTTTCAGCTTTCAACACATCGGGGCAATTCATTCACTATTTGTGCACACAGCTAAGTGGAGTGATGACACTTGGAAGCCACATATTGCATGAATTTAAAATCACATACCTTGCCCTCATCAGCATCTGAATGGCGTTGAGGGAACACAACTCTCAAGTCATTGTACAAGTAGAACCTACGCTCCCCTTCCACACCTAAGCTCATCTTTTGTGGTATAGCTATAGGATCAGATGAGCATTTCTGAACTGATTTAGAAGACTTCTTCGGTGAAGGGCATAGAAAACGGAGATGAAGTGCATAACGAAGAGCACCACCACCGGGAGTATTTTCATTTATCTTTGAACAACAATGAGTTGGTTTTCTGTCAGTTTTATTGCATGTTTCCACCCCGGCGGACTCCTTCCCTGCAGTACTCTGGCATTTAGGAGTACTGCAGTTGGCCTCGAGCATCAAAGAATCCACAGTCACCTTTTCTACATTTCGAGATTGCTTTGGGAAACTCTTGGCATCAACCACATCCACTATATCACAGGATTCACTTCCTTTAATTTTACTCTTCTGGCCATCAGAAGCTGCAGGGTATACAGGATGGCTTTTCTGTGATACTGGTGACACCTTGTCTTTCACTTTTGTGTCCAAACCCATCTGTCCTTGTTTCAGTTCTGTCGAAGTTGGTCCAGAAGAAGCCAAAGAGACCTTCTGGCGCAGGAACGTCTGCGTTGATATTAACAACAAGAAAGAGGTAGAATAAGTTAAAAATTTAGGTCAAACTATAAACCTTTAGGTTTGTATGAATGTGGCAATGCAAGAACCCAAAAAAAAAAAAAAAAGCTGCTGGTAGCCTGTTTCATGATTTTGGTTACATCACAACAAAAACCCTATCTTCAATTGAACAATGAGGAGCTTAGTAAAAAAAGAAAAAAAATTAGGCTCAACCTTCTGATTCTGGTTTCTGAAAAAACTCCATCAAATTGTCTAGCTCATTTTCAAAAGTATAGGTAGCAATCAATTAACAGAATTGTTTAAAAAGTTTTTGATTGGGAAAAGAACTCATTTTAACTCATTCTAGTCACTCACAAATATCATTATCTAGGAAGGTGATAGCAATCAGGAAACCTCAAGAAGCTGAATGCCAACAAATAAACAATTGCTCATGGTGCATCAATTCTCACACTAGATACAAGAATATATGTATTTAAATAAAGTTCAATGGCAAATCATACTTATTAAGCCTGAATGTACTAGAGACAATGATCCAAGTGCTACTACATCTTACTTTGGTGCCAGCAGGCATGTCACTCAGATCATAGTTGCAAAAGAATGTGTGAAGAGGAGTTTTCTCCGGATTGCTGATAACCTGAAGAAAGCAAGCCAGTTTGATAGTAAATAACAGACATTTCTTACATCAACAACCCACCTATTAACTACAAAAATCTGCAGCTGCATAAAGTTTGAATGAAACAGAACAAAGATGTCTAATATTGTGATTTACCAGCACACCCAAATGCCAATAAAATGTAAAACAAATAAAAGATAATACTACTCTTCTCACTGCTAAAGACAAAATATAAGCAATAGACACAGCAAACTCCTAAAGGATGTGACGAAAGAAAGACATTCTCATCAAATTGGTTCATCACGGTCCCTTCCATTAAATGTGACTAAGGTGGAAAAAGGTTCCACCACAAATCAAGAGCATAAACATAAAGAAGACTGCCAAAACATGTAAACCCACATTAAAGGTGGAAGAAACAATTTGAAATTAAGAAATCATCGTTTATCTAAGGAACTCAGGACCACCAAAAAGGTTTGCAGAGAGATATAAATTACCAGTTGTATTCGACCTTTCATGGGTATATGCAAGCGACTCCTGACAATTTGAGAATCATCATTGCTTAGGCATCTTTTAAATTTTTGTCCCCTACACTTGTTTGATGATGAATTTCTACTAAGATCTATTGATGCATAATACAGTAGATAGCAATCTCCATCTACACTGGTCACTGAAAATGGAAGCTTCTGTGATTGCGGTGAAAAGTTCCCTCCAGTAATGCTTAACACAGCTAGGAAGCCATCAATTCTCTGAAGGTAGAACATGCCATCCAAAAGAATAAAATATCAGATGTTTTCCAAGAAATGAAACAAAAACCAAACACCAAAATACACATATAGCATCACATTGCTACTTACCTGAGTGAATTTTCCACAAATGAACCGTCCAGACAGTAGTGACTCCTCAAATGAACCAACCAAGGACCTCCTAACAGAAAGACCACCCAAACTTCTCAGGTGCCTTATGCATTGGGCTGGAGCAGATTCTCGACAGAAAGGTGACCAACCTGAGTCAGTAGTGCCTTCCAAGGAAGATGGACAAAATTCTTTGCAGAAGCCAATATCTTCAAATGATCTGCTTGAGATCCTGAACTCTGCTTCTTCAGAAGCAAAGTTAATGCCTGAGTCATTTCTGTCAAATGAATGCCCTATTTTTTCTAAATTCAAATAGCAATCCTCAAATTGGCTCTTGACCTCTCTGCATCCTCCTACAGTTTTCATACTTACACAAGACTTTGGACCTAGAGGAGACAGAGAGAGTGGAGATGAAAATCCCTTTTGGGAGGATACCTTAGACTCTAGGTAATGATTGTGTCCAGGAGAGTAAAAACAATTAATGCAAGAGAGTGCATCATTTTTTTCCAATAACGGACCGTCAGTCAAACAAACAGACCTTCTAGCACTATCGTCACATGGCACATTCTTTTGTTCCCAGCAGCCAGATAAGGATCGAGATGGCACACTGATATGAATTTTTTTGCCAACATTTGGTTTCTTGTAGTCATGTGATGCAGAACCTTTGAAATGATCAGCATGAGTAGGGCAACTCATCCGAGAAGTATTGCAGCTGATATCCAAAGACTCACCATTAAATTGTTTTGCAGAAAGCATATCATTTAAAGGTGATGACAGTAACCGCTTCCTGACAAGTGATCCACTTGACTCAGCCTCATTAACCGTGACACCATCAACAGCAGAAGAACACACATGATCAGCAGAAAGAATCTCAAATCCATTATTTAAAAAACTCATTCCATGTGATTCAAAACCCACAATCCTAGAAGCAGGGATTGGAATATTCCTCCCACTTTTAGGAGTCCAACGACCAACTTCATCCACAGAACCAGTTTTCAACCCATGAAAATTGGAAACAACATCCACTGCCCTTCCAAATTCAAATGAATTCTCCGAATATTTCGAAAGATCCAAGGAGGGTTTCCCCTGGAAATCTCCTAATGAGGAAGTCCTAGTATGCCCAACTGTTCGGCCAATATTTCCTCCATCCAATCCACTTATGCCAGCATATCGTGGCGGGCTTTGCAAAAAAGTGCCCAACGATGCTGCTGGAACTTCATTAGCACTATCAGTAGAGGAAACTTGTGGCAAACCCATAACTAAAATTTAAAGAAACTAATATCTACTTATCCAGCACAGCTGAATAAATTATCACTCCCTTCTCTCTGTTTTACAAGAGCAGCATTTTAATTTCACAACATAAGTTGCCACCGGCTCAACTTTGCTAACAGATTAGAAACTGCTCCTCTATACTAACTACTGAAAACAGATTCCAGACTCCTAATCCTATCAATGTAGTTGATCAAAAGCAGAAAGAGCATGACAATCAAATGTAAATGAATCCCACCAAACTTTTTCCTTACTATAAAGGAGAAAGTACTATGCATCCACCAAAGGCATCCACCACATTTCACGTACAACTCCTTTATGGGACTGAGCAGCGAAAGCCAAACACACCATCACTATCCAACCATAACGGGTAGCCCAGATTTTTTTACCTCCCAACCAGCAAGCAATGAAGCAACTAGAATTCATAGTCCAGCAGAGTGATAGCCTCTGCCTGATAAAAAAAAAAAGAAAAAAGAAAAAAAAAGAGAGAGTTAGTTGTCTATCTTGAACAATATGATTTAAACCAGAATTTTCAATGAACTAAATAAATTTCCAATATTTCTCAAGCACGACCACAAAATGAATCCTTAATTGATCAAACACGGATCACCATAACCTACTAATGATCTAATCCAAATTGCAAATATAGTAAACTCCAGTATAAGAGAAGAAAGAACCCAAAAGGACAAAACTACCATCGAGTACACCAAAACTACTAAGACATACAACAAATGTAATCCATTAGTAGTCTAAAGCAGCATAACCATAACCAAAAACAACAAAGCAAAAGTATCCCATAATCAAAGCAAAGTCTCATCAACTATCTAGTTAAGCCAAAAGATCAAACAACAAGAAATGATTTGAGTTGCAAAACCAACAAGGCAAAGAGAATATATTTAAAGCACATAAACTGATTCCTTGACATGATCAACAAACAAAAACCTCAAAAGGGTTGCTTATACGGCACACATTCACTTCAACCCCAAGCTGAAACCATCCATCACAAGCAACATTTATTATTTTAAATTAAAGCAGCATATTTTATCATCAAAACCCATAAAAAGATAACCAAGCCCGGAACACAATTTAAGCTTAATCATCAAATAAGCAGCGTATTATTAAAAAAATTAAGAAAAACCCAGAGTCCAATCAGAGTTTAATCATCAAAATTATCAAAAACATAATTAAGTAAATTTTAATCACATGAATGTGAAAGCCACAGCAATCTGATTAACAGACCCACCAAAAGAAAAGGTGAGCAAGGATTCTGATAGATAAGTAATTTCAAAGATGATCTTCCATATCATTCAATCAAATCAAAATCTCCGTCCAGATCATATCAGAAATATATATGCTATAAGCAACTGAATTTCCAGATAAATAAAAATTAAAACAGGAGAAGTGTATATTGATTGGTGACTTTTTTTTTTCTTTTCTGTATTGGGTTTTTGATAGAGAGAAAGTGGGTGTGAGGAAGTTGTAGAAGAAGAAGAAAGGGAAAGAAGAACCATGCCTAGGGGCATGTTTATAATCCCAAGAAAGAGAGAGACAGAAGAGTCATTACATTAGCATAATCCACCTTCCGTTTTGTTACTTTTCAATTCATTTCAATTTCATGGCTGTAATTTCAAAATTAAGCTCTCTTTGCGCCACCCCTTCTTCAGTCCCACTTCTTTCCTAAGCTATAAAATTTGCAAGAAACTTACTTTAGATGCTTTTTTTTTCTTAACCTATGCTACTTTACATTACTTATTCAAAACTCAAACACTATTAACTTAATATATGATTGGTCCGTGATACGCTGTTGGTCTAATTATTTTTTTAATATAAAAAAATATCTTGGAGTTATTAATTATTTTTCTAGTAGAAAAAAATTATATGAAAATTAATTCAATGCTATTCAGTCATCTTGATAGGTCCAAAAACAACCTGAATAGCCAGTAAAAACATAATTTAACTCAAAATAAATATTTAAAATGAGATTTTTTTAATAAATATTGAGACGATAATATATTTGATCTATTCGGATCCACTCGGGTTAACTTGTTAATTTGCATACCAAGTCATGAGATTATAATAACCATATAAAAAGCAAATCACAACAAATTACAAAGCCAATTTCTAATAAACTCGATATTGAATGATGAAACTGGAAAAAATCAATTAAAAAAACAAAAATAAATTATCTAAGTCAACTCAGGTTAACTTGTTAAACTCATTAAAATCGATAGCAAAAAAAAAAATCAATTAGAAAAAGAAAAAAATACTAGAGTTAACCAAGTTAACCTATCAAACTCGTTGTTCAGGTCATGAGTCCGTGAAATATATATATATATATATATATATATATATTAGAAAAAATTCATTACCAATAAAAATTTTAATTTAAAAATTCATTTTTATCCTCCTACTTTCTCTTTTCAACCCTCACAATCCCTATAATTACCAAAAATTAAACTTTGATCCAAAAGTTTATTTTCATTATTTCTCGGTTGTTGGGTTTAAGAGAGAAGTAAAAAATTCATTGGATTCCGGTAAGAAGAGAGAAAGTCATCAGTTGACATCGTTTATAGACACTAAAAAGAACGATGTTGGTGTCAACTAGTTTAATTCGACAAGAGAAGTTCAATTTTACTCCGCTATCTTGTGTTCTTGGACCGTATCTGAATTTTTTTAGCTTGATAAAATATTTTTTTTATATTAAAAGGATGTTATTTAGAAAAAGAAGTCTGTAAAAAAAAAGGTGTTCGAACTAAAAAAATCAACCATTAATTTCTCACCCACTAGTGATGGCCAAACTCTAGGTAAGAGCAAATGGCAATCATCTATCTTTTTTTAAAAAAAATAGTTGCGGATGATAAGTTATCCGCCCCTTACAAAAAAGAAAAAAGAGCCTAAGCCCTAGGTCAACCAGGCCAACCTTGCGTACCTAGCCTCTTAGTTATTTTTTTTTGTCCTACAATTGTTTTCCTTCCAATTACATTCTTTATCTTTTTTTATGAAAATATTCCCCTCTATTTTTGTCACCATATATTTAGCTAGAAAATAAAATTAAAAAAATAAAATTATCTATGACCTAGATAATAGATTTGATGGATTTAAGCTAAGAAAATTGAGTTAATCCAATATGTTGTTGTCTTTTTTTTCATTTAATTTTTTTTCTTCCAATTTTATCTTTTAACTTTTTTAAAAAAATCTCTATTTTTGTTATTATATATTTAGATGAAAAAAATAAATTTTTAAAAAACAAGAATATGTAACCTAATAGAGTTCATGGCCCAAGTAGCGTGTTTGGCAGATTAAGCCATGAAATGAAGGTCAATCTAATATATTTTAATTTTAATATTTTTAAAAAATATTTTGAATTAGTCTTTTTTATATGTTTTGTTTTGGTTTCTATATGATTAATTGGTCTCAATTTGTTTTTTAAATGGTTATCATAGTCTCAAAACTTAGGTCGTATGTTTGATATGTTAATTATGATTGATTCGGATTGATTTAATACATCATCATGTCAAAAAAAAATTTGAATTCATATATTTAGATTTTTTTGATCATCTAATTTTTTTTGTTAAAAAGATTTAAAGTGTGTTTGGCAGTGTAGTTGCGGGTGCTTTTCAAATAACTTTTCATGCCAAAATACATGCCAATGATATTTTTTTATTTTTAAAAAAATTTTAGAAACGCGAGTTGAAACGCCTTTCCAAACGTTTTCGTAATCTGACCATGACATATCAGAAAGAATAACCTAGTTTATGTGTATGACACAATAATAAATAAATAAAGTTCTCCAATAGCATGGTCGTTCAAGATTCAATAACACCGAAAGGGGAGACCCTTGGAAACAAAAACCCAACAAACAAGTTGGTGGGAGTCACCCCATGCCTGTCATCAATATCTAGATCGAGTGGATTTTGACCCCTCCAAATATTCAATCACACCAAACCTACCATGATTAGATCTTTCTTCTTTTTATTTATTTTTTATTATCCTTTAAGGTATGAGGCATGCTATGGCCGTCTCGTCTTGTAGAATACAAGAATGGTGTTGAGTCAAAAACAAAATACATGAATTATGATGAGGCAGCACCTTATATTATCAGCGGTGGGAGGCTAAAATTGTGGTCGTTTTCATCTTGCATTACTTGAAATTGTCCTGCTCCTTTTTCATCAACATCAAGAGAGATGAGATGAGAAGCTACCACGTTGCATTGATCTGTTTATTTTAGCAAGTACGTGGCAGCTAATAATGGTGAATATTAGTTTTTTATTTTAAAATATATTAAAATAATATTTTGCTCAAATACAAGACTTATTTTTTTGAGATAGTGAATAATAATAGCAATTGAATTACATTTTATTTGCGGCATGGACTCCTTCAGCCTGCCCACTGACACATAATATTTGTTTAATATTATGGTTTTATTATTGTAATTTTAAAAAGATATTTTTAGTTGTCAGTGCCCAACATTAGTGGTCAGGGAGATGCGACCAAGTTATTTGGTTTAGGAACGATAGGAGAGCCGAGTGTTCTAGTTTTTATCAAAAATTTCAAGAGTAAGAAACTAGTTGTGGTTAGAGAAGATATTAATACTTTCAGTGCACCTTATCTGAGATATGCTGCATTGTATGGTCTAGATATGGTTTAAAGGTTTTGATGAGTTTCTAATCGGTGGTTTGTTTATGGCTCAAGAAAAACAAATTACTCTTATGAATAAATCTGACATTTTAAATTTATCATGGGCTCGTAAGCCCAAATAAATTCTTATGTAAAAGGGTTCATGTAGGTGCCCTGATAGAGTTCACCTATCCTGGAAGACGAAAGAGTTTTTCACAACTCATATATTGTGGGAAAAAAATACCTTCAATTAAAATTGGTGAATATTCAGAATAATTCTGAGAATTTTCTAGTCAATTTCTAAAATTTAAATACCAGCTTACTTTTAAGTCCAATATTTATACTAGAATATTAACTATTAATTCTTATGATTTAAAAATTTTAGGGGTTATTGAAATATTAATCAAATCCTTGAGGAATTTTATAAATTTGTTGTAACTATTTTTAAAAAAAATATAGGTTTAAAAAAATACATTTTTTTTCCTTTTTTAAAAAAAATACATTTTTTATAAGAATTAGGTTGTATGTAACAAACAACAATTATTTTATTTTATATTGCTATTTTTGTTATTTTATTTTATATTTTGGTAAGGCCATGCTTGACAAGACCTATTTTTTTTTCTTAGAAAAACTATCAAAAACAGATTTAAGGGTGTGTTTGTCAAGAAATCATTTTATAAAAAAAAGTAGAAAACCAAACAAAGTCTTAAATATCTGACTTGATTTTAACACGACCGGGTAGACCTGAAAACAAACAAAAAACAATGACCTAAAGTCAAAACATATTAAACATAAGAAAAACAAAAAATTCAAAATTTATTGGATAAAATGGATCAAATACAAAATAAATAAAGAACACAAAGAACATTCAAGCTTATATCCAGCAACGTGAAACCTAAACCAAACCAGATTTAAAGGGGGAAAAAAGGCATGATTTTATTCGCAAGCATGCATAGATCAAAAATCAAGCATAGAAAACCATCAATTATCACTCTAAAGCCATAATTTGATCAAAATATATTTTAGACGGTCGAAAGAAACCTAGCATATCAATACATGAATATGTGGTATTGACGCATTTTAAATCTAGATTATTTTCAAATCAAGTTGTTTGAAGTTTTCAGTGCAAATAAACGGTCCAAATCATAGAGTTAAGGTAATGTCCTTTCAAAAAACACGAAGAACATTGTCTTAAAAACCCATAACTTGCCTAGAAAAAAGCCAACCACTGTCAAACCCAAAATGATCATTTTAAGCCTCTAAAACATGTTTTCTTAATTCCAACAATCATATTATCAATGCCAAGCATAGTTGAAACAAACAAAAACAACAAATCATCATAAATATGCATTAAGTTTCATTTTCCAAAACTGTCAAATCAAAACAACAAGCATGCTTAACCAATCTGGGATTCAAAATTGATATTTTGACATTCTATGGGACTAAACCAAAACTTGAGAGTATGGAACCATGCATTAACCAAACAGAAAAACATCAATACCATGTTGTCATATTTGGCAGATTTCAAATAAAACTAAAATGCAACTTAACATACTAAGACACCAATCTTCATGTAAATATATTTAAAAATATTGCATTAAACAATAAAAAGAGGATCCAACAGACCTCATGGGCTCCACATTCAAAGTTTGTAAAAGATACCTTCCAAGCTTGAAATCTTTAATGGGAGTAGATTTTTGTTGCTGCTTTTCTTTCTCCTTTCTTTAAAACAGCAAAACCAAACCCTTGAACCTCTTTTGAGCTCTTGAACTCAATATTGAATCCCTTAGACCTTAACCAAAATTTTCCCATTTTTTCTCTCATTTTTGGTACAATTTCCTCTTTTTTTATAGGATGATTCAGGGCTTTTAAATGAGTTTGTTAGGGTTCTAACAAATTAAAACTATGCTAGTTTCATCATAGGATAATTGGTTTTGGATTTAGGTGGTTTTGATCAAATTTGGAGGCTAAGGTGAAGTGTTTTAGCCCTTTGATCTCGAGATAAGTGTTTTTAGACTTTGAAAAGAACCCTCTAGGAGTTTTTAAATGTTAACACACAAAAAAAGTTGGGTGGTTTTGTGCAAATGAGTGTCTCAATTAAGGCTGACTAGGTTGGTCACTTTCATGGTTTTGTCAAAGCAATTCCGACGTCATTGTTGCTTGAGATTACCTAAACTTGGTAGAGGGGGTGCATACTTTTATATTGGATCCATTATTACTTAATTTGGAGGTTTATGGTTCCACATTTATTCATTAAAAGTGTTAACCTGATCAACATAAAAGTCTGAAAATGTAATGATAGTTGATCGGAGACATGATTTTGTTGAGATCATTAGAGAAAATGGGATGTAAACGTTTAATTTCATGGAAATAAGGTTGTAAAGTGGGTGTTTCTCAGTTGAATAATGGTGGTTATAGCCTTAGAGGTGATCAGAAATGTCACATGCTTTCGTCTGAAAGTGCCTACTCGATTAGCCAAAATTGTCAAAGAATAAGATACATAGTAGTCGAACGATGCGTTGTCTAGGATAAGCCTTACAAATTAGAATTTTTAATTTGGAAAATTTCAATTTAATCCATCATTTTCCAATTTCTTTTAATTTTACATGTAATTGTCTCTTGAACTCTTAATTTTATGCAATTTGACCCCTATTAAACTCGATTTCCAGACCCAAAGTTAAATGCCTTTTATAATCTAATCCTTGGTTTTCAATTTGTTAATTGGATCCCTAATTGACCATCAAATTTTCAATTTTCTTTAATATAGCCCCTGATTTCACCAATTTCAAACCCTGAAGTCCCTCACTTCTTACAAGTTGGTCCTTGTTTTTAGATTTCTTCAATCAAGTCCCTAATTATCCATCAAACTTTAATATTTATGCAATTAAGCTCCTACTTTGATCAAATTAACTTTTAAAAATTACAATTCGACCCCTAGACTGTAATTTCTTCTAATTAAAACCTGAATTAACTTCAATTTTTTTTTTTGCAATTAAACCCTTAATAATTTCAATTAAACCTTGAAAAAAATCCAATTCAGCCCTTAAACATACAATTTTGAATTTTCCTTTCTTAATAAGGTCTTCATTAGTAGAAAATATACTGTCAAATTTTTCAATTTTGTATATTTTAATCCTCATCAACTAGTCTTTGACAATTTCGTAGGCATTCTGGCATATTTTTCCCACTGTTATATATATATATTATTTTCTTCCAACATGTTTTGATTCTTTGTATTTTCTTTTCCTTTTTTATTTTTTTATATACGTGGGCCTTTAAAATGGATAACAACAATAGTTATGATTTAAAAAATGTATTTAATTAAAATGATTGTGAGATAGGTTTTTGCATGCAAAATAAATAAAAAAACAAAAGCTATTACAATATCAAAGAGAATCCTAGAAACAATACTATCCTTTTAAGCTGGACATGTCTCTACGGTAGAAGTCTAATAATTAGCACATTTTGTTCCGGGTGGATGGTGATGGTAGCATTAGTGGATGTATTTTAGCTTTGGCTATAGGAATTAGCATACACTCTTTAAGCCATAGTAATTTAGATTTGCAACTAGATTTTTGGTCTGTTTTACATTGAGAGTTGGATAATTTTTTTTAATATAAGAAAAAATATCTAAAAGTTACTAATGTTTTTTCTAATTGAAAAACAAAATCATATAGAGATTGACCCTATCGACTTAGTGGGTTCAAAGACAATTCGGATAACTAGTAAAAACATAGTTTGACTCAAAATAAATATTCAAGATGAGATCTTTTTTATAAATATTGAGACAAAAATTTATTGGATTAATTCAGATCAATCGAGAATAACCTGCCAATCCATTTATCAAGTCCTGAGACCATAATAACCTCATAAAAAGTAAATCAAAATAAATTATGAAGCTCAAATTTCAACCCGACTCTTTGATTAATATTTAGTCAATTTGCTAAATTCGTGACTCGGGTTATGGACTCCACTTGGTTGATATAATTTTTTATTTTATTATACAACAAAAATATAAAAGCTATTTACCATCAACCTAATGCTAAAAGATAAAATTGAATAAAAAAATCCCTACTTTACATGATGGACTTAAATAAAAATAGATTAAAAAAAAGGAAAAAAAATGGTTAAGGAAAAAAGTCCGGCCATATTAGGTTGGGCTTGGCCTAAAGAGCCAGACGCATGGGCTTGAAAGAGGCCCGCACGTCTAACCCATTCTTTTTTCTTTTGCTTTGTATAAGGGGTCATCCACCCTCCTCCCCCCTCCTTTAAAAAAAAAAACACAGACAACAAGTCATTTATGTTTGTTTTAAATCAAGTTGTGCGCTTGGTGCAATTCAAACCAGCAACTTTGTAGGTGCTTCGCGTGCTTTAAGCAATTGAACTAAGACACCATTTTGTTTTAGAACACATAAAATATATTAACCTTTTTTTGTTAATTGGGAAAATAATATAGCAACTCCAAGTTTTGGACCCGCAATCTTACATTACTTCCATGCGTTAATCATTGAATTACAACACAAATTTAATTTAAAATGATTAAAAAATATATTAACTTGGTTTGATGTTAAACTGACTCTCAACTTATTTTAATTGTTAGTATAATATAATATATAATCTCCCTTCTTATTATATGATGTTACATTTAGTTGTTATTTATCACATGTATGTTGCAAGTTTTCCTAAAAATCTAAAAGAAAAGTCACTAGATTTTTTCTTAAGATAATTTCATCATGAATGATGTTTTTATCATAATATTGATGTATGTTAATATTTTAATTTTTTTTACCATTTTATATGATCTTTCAGTATTTTGTAATGGAACATATGAACATGAAATGTTATGTTATTTAATGGGAAAATGGAAGAAATGCCACAAATGAGATATTAATCAAAATGCTATATGATTTAGAAGTTGAAGTCTGTTTGATAATGCAGGTGCATGATGTCTTTTTTAATTTTTGACATCAACATATCAAAGCAATTATAAAACACCTAAAATATCAATTTGACATCTTTTTAGGCAAAAATCACTTTGAAAATCAGGTTCGACCATAAAAACAAACACTTCTGAATTGTGAAAAGAAAAAAAACAATAATTCAAGGGATGAGAATAAAAAAACCTATAATACAAATTTGTTTGTATAGATTATCCTACGTTATTGGATCTAAAGTGAATTGAATGGTTTGACTAGAAACGCGACCCTACTAGTTTGGGTTAATAATAAAAATTAGATATGTAAGAGACCTAATTAAACCTAGTTGGTTAAATTGGTTGATCAGTCTGGGTTTTTTTTCAAGGAAAAAAGTATGTGGAATTTTAACGTGTAGCTTTCTATTTTTTAAAATTATGCATTTACCACTTTACTTTATTTATGCTTCATATGATACAAAATATGAACATATTATAATATTGGTGATCCAACAATATGATAATAATATGATGATCTAATCCAAACCAAGTTTAATAACATTGATATTAGCCCTTTAATTTAACATGGGTTGTTTGTTATTTTGATTTATTTGGTTATTTTGATTTCATGATCATGTGATTGGTGCTTATTTGTGCAAGGATTCAGAGTTTAATTTTTATTCTATTCAAGACTTTTTATTTATATAAAAATCAAGAAATTTATGTATTTTTTTTCTTATAATATAATTTAAGAATTATAAGGCTAATGAAGGAGCATACTCAATCCCTGGAATGTTTTTAAGTTTATAAGTGAATTTCCTCTTTTTTATATTGATGACTCCTTCGCTTAAAGTCATGTATTAAATTTATAATAATAACTATTTTTTGAGAAATTTTGAGAAAGAAAAGACAAGTAAAGAGAGAAGAAAATCTTTATACTTGTGTGAAAATTATAATTAATTTGTAATTGAATTTTTAATTGTAAAAATTGATATTCAACTGTCATACTTGATATTTTTAATTGTAAAATTTTTTCAATTGATATTTTGTAAAAAATATCGTAATTGAATTTTTGCAATTAATTAATTAATTTACTACTATTATGGTCAAAATAATAGCAATTATTGTTTGCATTTAATTGTGAAATAATTTGTTTATGATGAAATGAGTATTTTTATTTTACAAAATATGTCTTCAAATTTCTTTATGTTGTGCCATTATAGTGGTACTATTGTTCCTGATACGAATAATTGTAGCACTTATATTTGCAGAAATATTATGTCCTTGAATGGTACTAAAGACATGTCATTTGAAGATACCAAAAAATATATATGTGGAAGACTTGAGTTGAATTATAATGATGTTGAAATAGATTTTACTTAGAGGTGTCTTGTTGGGGAACATCATTATTTTTTGATATCTTTTTTTTTATTCGAGGAAACCCCACCCCTCGAAAAACACACTTTGTAGGCCTAGATGAGCGAGTAAAACCCCGGCTATCCTAGGCTCTTACAAGAGGTGCATGTCCTGACTCGAACTTGAGACCTGCTGTGCAGATCTCAAGCCCTTTGCCATCACGCTACACCCCTTGGGAACTTATTTTTTCGATATCGATTGCATGTGATATGGATTTTAGAAATACAATGGAAATGTTCGTCCAAGGTGGAACGAACATGATGAAGTTTTATGAGTAGCCAACCCAAACTTAGTAGCTCATAGAATGTGGAGCATGGAGATACTAATATATCTATACCCATATTTGCTCGGTCATTTAAACAATTATTACATTCAGCTGGTGCCGATACATCTAGGAAATTGTAAGATAAGGTTATGAGAATTTATGATGAAAATAGCATTAAAACTGTATATTATAATCAACGTAGGTATGGCTCCTTCGATCCTAGTGATAATGAAGATGAGAGTGTTGTGAGTTTAGTTGAAACATTAGATAATGATGATGAGGTCTCTTGTTCTAGATTTTCATCATGATATTGGAGTTGATGATATGGTTTATAGTGATTGGTCTATTTATTGTAAAAAAATCATTGATAGTGGCGATTTGATTATTAGACAAGATTTCATAACTAAAGATGATTTAGTCAATGTTTTTAAGTAATGACACATTGCACATTCACTTGAATATCGCGCGTTTTAACATTCAAATCAAATATTTGTTTAACCCACCTGAATGTTAATGGTACTTATGTGGGGGATACCATAAAAAAGTCAGATTCCTTTAGAGATAGCAAAGTTTTGATGTTAAATTTATTACATCAGCGGTTGCAACTCTTATTCAAGATAACCTCGCCTATATTGTTTCTAACATAGGAGAAGAAATTCAATTGCACTACAAGTTTAAAACTTCTTACTATAAAGCATGGGTTGCAAAACAAAAGATACTTAAGGAACTTTCTGGAACACATGAGGACTCATTTGAAACGTTACCTAGATTGTTTTTTGTATGTTTTTTTCTACACAAAGTTATGGTCGTGGGAGCATTTACACTTGGAGCAGCCACGAGTCTAAACCTGTTATATCTATACAGGTTTTGGAGGTTGATCTAGAACTTGCATTAGGATACAAGTAATATGTTATTGAACATACATATTAAATTGTTTAGATTAAGAATATTTTTCATGGAAACCTTATTTAATAAGTTTCAATACTTATTTATTAACAAATAGTGTGAGAGTATATATTTTGAAAATAATCCAACCCACTTTCTGTCATTTTATCATAGTGACTTAGATAGATAATGGTCAAATCAGGTATGTTAGTAAATTATAATAAAGAAATAATTGCTTGCATTAATATTGGAAAATGATACGAAAATATTGCTTGTGATGATGCTGGTAAATGATGAGAATTAATTACTTGCATTGATGTTTAATTTTTTAGATATTGATTAAATATTGGAAAATAATTGTTTGCATTGATGTTGGTAAATGTTCCAGAAAATATTGATTGTGTTGATGTTGGTAAATGATGAGAATTATTTGCTTGCATTAATGCTTGATTTTTTGTATATCTACACGTAGATGCAATAATTGTTTGCATTGATATTGGTAAATGTTTTAGAAAAAATTGATTGTGTTGATATTAGTAAATGATGATAAATAATTGCTTGTGTTGATGTTAGTAAATTATGAGAAAATATTGTTTGTGTTGATGTTGGTAAATGATGAGAAATAATTGCATTGTTGATGTAGAAATTTTATGTTGTTATGACAAATAATTGCATAGGTTGATGTTAATAAATGATGGAAAATAATTGCATTATTGATGTTTTAATAGGTTGTGTGGAATCCTTATTCAGAAGATGATATGACAATTGCTTTTGTTATTGCATATTGATCATAGACTTATGGACATCAATTGTCCCCCTCATATTTTTTTGAGCTTGTTGAGATGCATTGTTCAAACCGTGTAATGCGACAATTTAGCTTTAAGCAGCACATCTCGTCTGACATATATACGAGCGATCAATTGCATTCTATTAGTCTTTCGGGTAGGCATACTGATTATAATTGGATGATTCACCATTTCTAACATATATCGACGTGGGATGCATGAAATTTTTTTATTTTTAGAGACGTGCATCTTGTAATTTTCAATAAGAAATTCATGGATTAGTACTTGAGTATAACACGTTGAATCATTACACCAAACTTAGTATAGGTTTCTCCACGCGAAGAGATGGAGTATGAGTCACATGCACTTCGGATTCAAAATGTTAAAGTATTTGTAACTTTTTATAGGTTTCGACAAAACTGTTGCATTTTATCTATGGATTAATAATTTCTATTTTCTTCAAAGTAAGTTAGATAGTTGTTACATGACGATCAACGTGTTGCGACTAATCTTCGTGATCTCAATGCTGATGATAGACTTCCTTACTATTATACATCTTCTTGGTTCCAGACATGTCATACGACGCTTAACATGCTAGAAAAGACATTGAGCTTAGATGATATTGTTTTAGAGGATAAGACCACATAGACATTTGAAAGTCATGTTATTCATGAAGTTGGTTCATTCACTCGTCGCAAAAGACATAAATAGGCTCAGATATGTTATTATATTTTCTTATTTTTTAGTTAAAAGTTATTTTTATTTTTATTACTTTTATAATATTGTTTTAACTAATTATCATGTTGATTTTAAAATTGTCTTACATATTATGCATTTCATACTTATTTTATATAAGCATGATTTAAAATTATTAATTAACATGTGAATATGTGCATAAATTGTTTAAAATTTCAAATCATCCATTAACAACGTAAAAAATACACATAAATAAAACAATATTTAAAAAACACCCGTATTAATTTGAGATTATAATTAACTAATAAAATTGATATTAAAATATCGCACTTTCAATTATTTGATAATTAAAAGTCTTGTTTGAACTTCAGTTGTGGTGATTTAAATTTTGTTTTATGTAAAAATTAAGATTGAGACAGACAACTTAACACAACCACAATTATCATTAATAGTTGTATAACATCTGTTCATAACCGCTATTGTTATTAACAGTTATTTATAAATGATATTCTTATTATAATAACAGTTAGTCAAATTATGCTATTTTTTTTTCTCATGTATTATATCCCAAAATATTATATCAAATCATGCTATCTTAGTTAAATACCCTATTCAAATCTTCATTCTAGTCTCTATCCTTGTACCCGAAATTTCAAGTGATCAATCACATTGAACCACATCAGCACCCTACTACCCGTTAAAAAAACGTTAAGAAAATCTTGCAGTCATTTTTATGACATTGCGGTGGCCTCACACCCATATTCATTGCAATTAGTCAAACAATGGATTTTCTCCTCTCGGGGTAAAAAAGGGAAAAAAAATTTGTATTCTTGAAATTAGTAGTGTAGAAGGTATTCAAAAATATAATTATTATAGTTTTTTAAAAATATTTCTTACTTGAAAATATATTAAAATAATATTTTTTATTTTTAAAAAAATATATTAATATAATTGTGGTATCAAAGCCTCTGGTTTGGGAGTGACCATGACCTCTTCTTCTCTATCTTTTCCTTCTGACTTCTTATTCCTCCTTCCATCTTCCCCCTTCCCCTTCCATTCGCCAATCTACATCTACCAAACTTGACAATCTCTATGAGGTTAGCCTTTTAGATGATACCCAAAAAATCTCTAAAACAGACCTTCCTCTTGTCAATCCTTACCATGCTTTTGCCAAAAAGTCTCATTCTGTTATCCGTAGTATTAAAACTCTCATCAAACAACCTTCTCGTATGGCCAAAGAATATGTTCAAGCCTCCTCTTTTAACCAACATAAAATTCCTACTACTTCTCGAGAACAATTTGTTACTCTTGAAATTCCATCCGAATTTCCCGACCAAAGGATTTCCCAAGGATATACCATATTCATTTTGGTGTCGTCCGACTAGCCTTGTCTTATCATGGCCAAAAAGGTTTACCTGTTGCAGCAAGATTAGCTATTCTAGATACTAGATATCTAGAGTATCAACATGCATGCATTGGATCTCTTGAAACCACGCTCAATTGTGGCACAACAGTTGCCACTTTCTATCCCAACTTCAATATGGCTTGGGATGATCCTCAACTTCATCACTTTTTGAAAGTCCAACTATAGATCACTGGTGTTGATCAAGTTTTAGACACCTATCAAGCCACTCTTCATTATCAAATGGCGTACCGGGTCCAAAATCATGCCTTTGATTTAGTACTCCCTGTAACCAATGATGTTCTGCTTATTACTGTTGATACCAATCAAAGAGCCACTGTACTCATGTCCCGCGCCAAATCCTGGAAGAGGACTTAAAGAAGCTACTCTCCTCTTCTTGGATTACTAATTATGAAAAGCTGCATTAAAGCTCTGTCCCTATCCAATCCATAGAACCCGAGTTCACCAAACAAGCCGATGGTATTGTTGAAATCATCTTTAAGAAAGGAAAATCTTCTACTTCTCCACCAGGAATCTTTTCCTCCTCCATCTCGATGGTGCAACCAGTTAACGATCCTCTACCAGTATCTGTAGAGTCCTTCTCTAACGACGGTCTCCCCGTCTATTCTTTTGCTCAGGATAATCATGTTTTTTAGGACACTTGTAATTGTGATGATTATTGTAGTCCAGATATGGAAGATGACTCCCCTAAGCAAAAAAGGAAATCTTCCAGTAAGAAGCTGAAAGCCAGATACAATCAAGGAGACAGAACAGTTGACACTTTGGGACAACCTTCTGGAAAATTTGACTATCTTATCAAATATACTCCTCCCTTTTGAGCCTCTCCAGAACATGTCCCTACCATTTCCATGTATCAACCTACAAGACCTTATAATGATGATTTCCCTACTTTAAAAGAACAGGTAAAAGATAGGGTTCGTACTCTTCCCCAAGTTCACAACCCTCAAGGCGTGATGCTGATGGTCGCCCTAAACAAGTCACCCAAGCAGAAGCAGTTCTCAATTGGCAAAGTCAAAATGCCATTGCTCAAAATTCTGTTCTTCATAGAATACAATCTAAGGTTGACTTGGTTCAGACTAATCTGAAAAAGATGATTGTCTCTGTTGATTCTCGAATTCTTCATCTCGAACAACTATGTGTTGAAATTCAACAAAGGATCTCCACCATCCATGAGTATTTACTCCTTCAAGCTTTTACTGGCAGACATGTCGACCCTCAGAAGGAACATGAGATTCAGTCTCTCAAAATACAACTCAAGTCTCTTCAGGCTGAATTAGCCAAATCCAAATCTAAGCCTTTACCATTTCCTGAACCTCCACAGACTAGGATGACCTCCTATTATCCAGACCCTTATTGGGCTAAACATTCCCCTTCCTACAACCCCCAACCTCCACCTACCACACCTCAACTATTTGGAAACCCAGACACTGAAAAACTTTTCCAACCTCTCTCCAAAAAAGATCAAGGGAAAACCCCCGTACCAACCTCTTCCAAAAAACCCAGATCACCAGCCCCTATCATCTCTTCATCATCTGATTCTTTTGAATCTAAAAAGCATGACACTGATGATCCATTCCAAGACTCTCATGACCCTTATCAACTTATGACCTAGTCAAACCACCCTTCCAACCATATCCAGTCTTTTCTTACCACTTATTCCCAACAAACTATTCCTAAAATCCTCACCCATGAACCCCTTACCAATACCTCTAAAGAAGAGACTCCTGATGATGAAACTCTGGTAACTTCTGAAGACTCTTTTACTGAAGAAGATTCTTCTGACACTTGTTCTATGCCACCATTACTGATGGCTGATCCTCCTCCAGCACAGACATCATATCCTCAATCATCACGGACTCAGCAAGAGCCTCCTCCGACCTCTACCATAAGAGTTAGTGTGGATGAACCAATTAGCAGTGATGATGAGGTAAATCTCAATCCTCGTCATTATTATCCCTATACCCATTCTCCAGGTACCGGTGGTTATTTTACTCTGGATGATATCCCACGAGTAAAATGGCAAGATAGAATCCTTGAATTTCTTTCATGGCTAACTAGCTATATGCTCAAGGACGGCGCAACCCTCAGGGATGCATTACAGCAGTTCTCAGCAAAGTTCTCTGGCACTTTATGGGACTGGTTCCATGCCTTAGGTGATTACAGGCAAATGCAATTTGTGACCAGTGCGTCTCTTTCTGAAGTTTTGGGCTAGCTTCATTATGAATTCATTGGCAAAGCTTTAAATGACAAAGAAATAGCATGGTATGAGTACTTCAAAATGAAGTGTTGTTCCTATTTACGATCTGATCTTGAAAGGCATTTTAAAGACATATGCAGACGATACCATATTCTTTCTGGTCCTGATGATGCAAGCCTCAAACATGCCTTTTTGGTATCCATACCTAGAGATCTGGCTAATGAGACTTTCAGATTATTCAAAACCAGAAAAGAAGTTATTTACAACCAATCTCTTAGCACCATCTTTCATCAGGTGTTAGAAGCACTCAACAAAATGTGTGATCAACACAAATATTTTTCAAGATATTACAACCTGACAAAAATATGCTCTGTGCTTGCAAACGATCAGATTTGCTGATTAAATGCTCAGACAATACTGATTGCAATTGTTCCATGAAAAGAAGCATTTTACAAAAATCCACCGATCTTATTTCAATGGTCGTTAGAAGAAATGGAAGTTCTTAAGACGCCGCCACACTAGACGCCCCAAGCACTTCACTCCTAGCTCTAACAGATGCTTCATCTGCAAGCGCAAAGGTCACTTTGCAAAAGCCTATCCCTAAAAGAAGGCCCAGTCGTTGAAGTTCATTGATTTTCTAGCCCAAAATACAAAGTTCAATCCTAATGATGATGAAGTTGAATCCTTATTCTCACTCACGGATGAAATCACTCCTGATACCATAGCTGCTGTAGCAGATGAAAGTTCTGATGATGAGATCTATGAACTTTACCAAGCCCAACCTACTATTTCTCCTTCACATCCAATACCCTTAGCCCCTGTTACCATTCTTACATCTAAATATGCTAAACCCATCAAAGCCATAGCCTTATTTGACATAGGAGCCCACAAAACCATTCTTAACCCAAAAGTTCTTCCCCCTCATTGTTGGGTCACCCATAAAGAATACTTTCGAGCTGCCGATAATCAAGTCTTTTGCACCCTATTCAAAACTAAAAAGCCTATTACCATACAAATCCTGCCCCACTGTTCTGTCAAAACCCATGTCCTTGGTTCTCCTTTACCTGACAAAGACTTAGTCATTGGGTTTGATGTTTACTTCAAATCCAAGTTTAGAATCCTTCCTCGTGGTATTCAGTATAAATCCCATTTCCTTCCATACACCATTATCCTTTCACTCTATGAAATCCAACCCTCTTCTACAGAGAACATTGCCCTCCTCAAAGCCCAAATTATCCAACACTCATGTTCAAACTCTCATCAAGACTTTCTTGCTAAATGTCCTCATCCATTATGGCAAAATCCACAGTTTTTTTATTAAACTTCCTTTCAAGCTTAATGAAGACATCAATCCCACGAAAGCTAGTCATTCAAGAATGAATCCTGAGCACAAGATACTAACTCATGAGGAATATGCCCAGTTACAAACCCAAGGTTTAATTGAACCTACAGACTCTCAATGGTCCTGTGAAGCCTTTTATGTTAATAAAAGGTCTGAACAAAAACGAGGCAAACTCATGCTGGTCATCAATTACCAACCCTTGAATCATTTCCTCCAAGATGATAAGTTCCCTTTACCCAACACAATGGCATTATTCTTATGCCTTCACAATGCCAAAGTTTTCTCCAAGTTTGATCTTAAGGTAGGTTTTTGGCAACTGGGTATTCATCCTGAAGACCGATACAAAACAGGTTTCTGCATACCCGATCATCATTATCAATGGAGAGTCATACCTTTTGGTCTCAAAGTAGCACCCTCATTATTTCAAAAGGCCATGATTAAAGTATTTGAACATATGCTTCAATCAGCTTTAATCTACATTGATGATGTGTTACTTTTCTCCAAAGATGAGGACTCGCATGCTACTTTGTTAAAGCAATTTGCAGAGATTGTTCACCACCATGGCATTATGCTTTCTGAAAGCAAGATGCTCATCTGTCAAAAGGAAATCGAATTTCTTGGCATGGTCTTTGCAGATGGTGCTTATATATCTGGCACTCATATAGCTGAAGAACTCCAAAAGTTTCCGGACGACCCCCTCACAAGAAATCAAATTCAACAGTTTTTGGGCATTGTCCAATATCTCAGAAATTTTATCCCTCGAGTTGCACAAATGACAAGACCACTCCAGCTTATGCTCAAGAAAGATGCGGACTCTTGGACAGAAAAGCAGACTCAGGCTGTCAGAAAATTAAAAACAACCACACAAAATCTGCTTGTTTTAGTCATTCCATCCACAGGCCAGCGCATACTCCAAACCGATGTCAGTGACAAGTACTGGAGTGCTGTCCTTCTCGAGGACAAAAATGGCCACCGACACATATGGATACAAAAATGTGTCATTCAAGGAGTCAAAAACCCACTACCACTCCACTTTCAAGGAAATCTTAGCTGTAAAGTATGGCATCCAAAAATTTGAGTTCCACCTGGCAGCCTATCACTTTACAGTCGTCATGGACTGTTCCTCTTTTCCAAAAATGTTATAGTTCAAACGCAAGATGCTTCCTCATCCCCAGCTTCTGAGATTAGCATAGTGGTTTTCCAAGTACACCTTCACCGTCAAGCATATAAAAGGCACTAAGAACTTGATCCCAGACATACTCACTAAACCACCCAAAACACAAACATTGCTCCTTCCCCTGATTCTTATGGCCTCCTCTTCCAATCTACCTCCACCCGACCAAGACTTCCCTACTGATGACCTACCCCTTTTTGCTCAAGAAATGATTATTAACCACACTCTTGACCTGCAGGCCAAGGACAAACTGTTTAGCCTCCAAGACTACCTTCTTTTTAACTATAATATGTCTTCCCTTTGCTTCCAAAACTTAGGCATCCATCTTAAATATCCTTTCATTCATCTCTTCACTTTCAAACCCTCTAGATTGTTCCCCAAAGAACTCTACTTCTTCTTATGGTATTTCTGTCACCTGTACCATATTGCCATCGAGTTTCCCACTGATTGCTTTCTTTCCAGCCTTCTTAGGACTTCTTGGCCAGCAGACTCTTGGTACTATACTTTGAAGTTCCTCACTTGGTTCCACAACCCCACATAATGGATCTCCCTTCTCCAACATGAAAAATCCAAATGGCCTCATCCATAACCTTGCTGGATTGAAGTACATCGTAATGCATCTCAAAATAAGTCTGTTAAGCAGGCTTTTGCCTATTTGTTCTCTATTTTCATATTCCACAGGCCTTTCAAAGCTTCAACAGACAATCTGGTTATGAGTTTTCCACAAGCTACCATCTACAAAACTCATCCATACTCCCTGTATGAACACCCCTTAGAAAACCTTTCAGAACTCAGGACCTTGCAAAAAACAGTGTGCTTAAAAAACAACATTATTCCTGATGAAATTTGGTATAAAGGAACAGATCCTGATGAAGAAATTGACTATGATTTGTATGACCCTCATTATTCTACTCATCTCTATGACCTGCAAACGCAGTATAAAAAAAACTCAAGCAGATAATTTTGGGCATCCCAACACTTCTGGAACCACATGAGCTGGAAATGGTTGTCGATGATGACTATATGTTGGCCCTACAAGTCCAAACTACTCGAGATCAGGATAACCTATCAAATCAGAACTCTCTCCAGATCATGAACCTATTGTCGGTTGATATTCAAATTAGCTTGTCGTTTGTATCATAAGGGTGTATTATTAAGTGTGTTTCAGTGCTTTCTGATGTAATTAGTGATGTAAGCAAATTAAATGTGCTTCAATCTGATGTAATGAGTGATGTAAGCAAAAGCCTTAAATATAGTATACATAGAGGTTGTGTGTAATGTTGAAAGGCAGAACCTTGAAAGGGTAGACCTCAAAGAAGAAACCTCTTAAATAAAAAAAACTTATTTTTCTAATTCTCTGTTCTTCAAGCCCTTTTTTCTATTTACATTCAAAAACCAAAAGCTTTTGATCATCCAATAAGACATAACTCCAGTGAGTAGCTATTAAATGCCCAAAAGAATAGTCGTTAAGCCACTGTATCAGAATATATATCTAACAATTATATCAAAATAATTTAAAAATATTAATTTGAAATAAAATAAAATAAAAAACCAAAAATTTTCAAAAATACTTCTAAAACAAAAACAACAAACAAACAGTAGGTCGTTCAAAACTACAGAAAATATATCTGTATTGTTGGATCTTGGAAAAACCCCCATGGTGTCATCAACTTGATATGAATTTATAAGACAAGGAGTCATTTTTTTTTTTGCCACCCCCCCCCCCCCCCCCCCCTTAATTACAGGTAGAACAGAGATTTGAACTCTCAAAGCAGATAAAAATAAAGGAAGGATTGAACAGCGCCCTATCAAAACCATTTGATAACATCAACAGTCAACACATAAACAAGAATGAGATAGGAAAAGTAATAATCCCGAGATCACTCGTGGAAAATCAAAATTTACCCTTGTTTGGGATTTCTTTGGTGGGGAAGAATCATAAAAGAAAAGACAAAAAAAAATAAAAAAATTGCTCGACTGGAAGATATACAAGATGTGTAATGATGGCCATAATTATGAAGAGCTTAGTTCTCACCATTATAAATCACACGATGAACAGAAATTGGGATGAGAAACTAAACAACGCATAGAGTTATTATATTTACAGTACCCAGAGCTTGTAGATGACGATATCCAAAAAATAGTCAGGAGAACTCCAAAAAATCGAAGTTTTTCAGCTAGTGTGCATAACAAATTATCAGCTCCCACCTGCATCCAGCAAGTTTGCAATCAGAACCAAAATCTGAACCTTAAATATAAACAAAATATAATAAAGCGAGACAAGCAGGGGAGATGGATTTCCAGAATGGTGTTTAACTAATGTTCGTCAAAACAACTTTCCACACCAAACCTGACCCAATAATTCATCTATTGAGCCCTCTTTATCAATCTTTACTTGCAGAAAATGCCCTACTTGAAAATAATTCAGAAGTTGATTTTATAGTCCTTGAGATTATTTCATGTGCTGGAGATTGGTTAGATTGTTCATGACCCGGCAACAAAAAACAGTGTCAATGCTGAAAAGAATTTGTTATTAACACCAGAGGGGAAGAATGTCAAAATTGCATGTCCACTTGGCAAATACCAAATAAAACCTTCGATAACACTACTCATCGTCTTTAGTCAAAACATTTAAGGAACAGTCCTAACACATTCAATGTTACCAGCAAGTGATACAACAAGGGACCATTTCTTGAACCATTCTATAGATACAATTGAATGAATTAGCTGTTCATGCAGCACGGTTCATATTGAACAGGTTAGAAAATATTCCTAGTTCAAAGTCGAAACTAATAAGAGCATTTTTTTTCACCACTAATAAGAGCATTTTTTTTTCCTGCCATATAATACAAATTCTAACAAAACAAATCAAGGGAATACTCCATAAAAATAGAAAGAAAAAATTAAGATGGGATATGCTCAACTCTTAGCTGACAAAAAAGTATTGCTAGCTTGACTCTCAGCATCAGAAAATTAATGAAAATGATGTCCTGTTACCTCTAATTTGACCAGAATGCGGTACTGGTTCAGAAATGGCAGGTGCTGGCCTCATATTTGCAAGGGAAATAGGTGTTAATGGAGGAGAATCGACTTCCCCAGGTTTATATGATACTTGAGAAGAATCCAAAAGCTTAGAAACGGGCACTGTCATGGCTCTCTGACTACTCGAGGGTATTGAGAAACTACGTGGGACTATCAAGGGTGGGGGAGGAAGAGGTGATGCCAAATTTGCTGCCCCTGTAGAAATCTTGCTTGTTCCAGCAAGCTCGGGATTTCTCGACAATGGAGCAGAGTGTCCAATCGGCACAGAAGGTTTTGCAGCTTTGGCAGCTAAATTACCTGGTGGCCTTGGAAGTTCATGAAGCTCACTTATCTTGGGTGAAGAAACAAGAGGAGGTGATGTACTTGGGGATACTTTGGGGGATGAAGAAGGTTGAGGATTTGCCGCACGAGATAGCATTCCAGAAACTTGTTGTGAAAGTTCAGTTGAGGAAATGGGACCACTGGATGATAAAGGCTTCATTGACCATGGCTTACTGGTTATTGGACCAGAGAAAGATTGCCATTTATTTTTTTTGTAATCAGATGCATTGTGTACATCAAGCTGCGGATATGAGATTCCACCAACTAAAGGAGGGGGTAAATGGGTGGAGGCATTAGGATTGTTGCTCTCTTTATGTCCTGAGCGTGCTTTTAAAGCAGTGAAATCTGACAGGTGACCATCACCAGAATCTTTCTCATTCTTCTTCTGTTCCAATGGGGAAGAATGCCACAAATTGTGAGTGCGTCCACTGATGTCTGTTTGCCTTGTGTTGGAAACTGAACAACTTGTTCTTGAAGAGATTGCACCCTTTGCATCAATAGGTGTGGGCAGCACATATGTGTTGGACTTCCTTGATGCTTGCTGCATTTGTCTTATTCTTTCAACCGGATCAGGTTTTCTTTCCGGAACTAATGGTGCTGAATGGCTGCCTCCTCTTGGTTCTCTGCTTGGGAAATGGAAACCACCATGGTTTTTGTCTGGGTTTAACTGCAGAAAGATACAAATTTTAAATGCCAAATAGCTTGCACCTCTGACCTTAATTCATAGAATCTTCAGAGCCGACAAGTAAAAGCAGCTGGCAATAAACGAAAATAATTATGATGGTTTTGCACCAAGCTAAAAGTACGCATATGAAGCTGAAGTCTTTATCCAAAAATTTTATCAGTTGAGTTGATCAAGCGACATGCATATATCTATGCCCAGAATTAAGTGATGGATTATTAGTTTTGGTTAAATACAAATACAATCAGCAGAAGCAAATCTACTAACCAAAACAAGTGTTAATTGTACCTCTACATTTTCTGCTGCTGGAACTTGGAATGAAAGGTCCTCTTCATCCACCTGGACAACAAGTAGCCATGTCATGAGCAGAAAAACATAGCTTTTTAAAAGTTTTTTGAGAGAGAGAAAAGTCAACGGTGTCTCAGTGTGAATTAGGGAATGTGTCTCATCCTTTGAATAAAAAGTGTGGACTCTCTAGTTCAATTATATCCGCAAAGAACACAGTCTTAAACATGAACTACCTTTCATACAATACATGCTTACCCATCATCAGAAGAGTATCTTTTAAAATTAGCAAGGCTTAAGTCCAAAAGAAAATAAGATTTTTTCCAGAGAAGGCCCATCCTTACCCCACAAAAAGAAAAGGATGTTAATTCCTACAATGCATCCATAAAAATCATGAGAGAAATTGGATTGCCTTGAAAAGATAGTCCACTCCATCCTACACCGCCCCTATATCAACCCCTTCATGTAAGACCTCTATACCCAATATGGAAAGATCCCACTCAAGACAACAAAAGGTCCACGGCTTATTGCAAGACATAGAGTAAAAGGGTTATGGAAACTAGGTTTCCTCATCCATTTATTAGCAGATCTGATTGCACTCTGAACACTTGGAATGAAAATTCAGTGTGAAGACCAGGCCACATATTATATCATTTTGATGGCATGGACATGCCATGAATAGGGAACTCAAAGAGCACATATCTTGCACTCAAAATGGATTCCATCTTCAACATAACTGGAAAGGGAAGCCATCCCCTGATCCAGTGAATATCTCAATGTGGGACATTATTCTTCTAACACTAAAACTTTCTGATTAGTATCATATACTTACCTCCATAGAACCCCTTGCTGCAGAAACAACAGCATTCCCCTGATTATTTTCTCTGTAATCAAAACTCAGTTCCCTGCCTTCATTTGTATCACCGCCATCCTCGCCATCATCCTCGCCGTCTTCTCTACCATCACTTTCAAGCCCACTGAAATGGTAGTCAATGTGTTGATGTTCTGTAACCAGTCTAACATGTGGCTCAACTGTCTCAAGTGATTTAAGTCCCTTCTGAAAGAAATTCAACTGCGTTGAAAGCATAAAGAAGAGCATATCATCATCAACAATATAAGAAAAATGAAAAATGCAAATTCAACCTGAACTGCCTAGGTGAAAAATGACATGGAATGTATTTGAAATATAAACTTTTAAGGATGTACAAAAAAACCTGAGCAGCGTGATGACGAGCTGCCTGTGTTAGAAGACTTCGAGACTGTCCCTGTTTCAGAGATTTCAACCGAAAAACACACAAGGTTGCCTCTTCATCATATTCTTCACGAGCTGTTCGCAATTGCTGCAAAGTAATACTTTCATCCTTCCCACCTTTTGACCTTCCTTTGTCCTTCTGTTGTGCCACCATGTATTCATAGACATTTCTGAACATTACATGCCAAATTCAGAAGACATTTTTACTTTGAGGAAATCAAAGTAGGATTAAATAGATAAGGATGAACCTTTTTTCATCACATTGTCGCTTCATATCCTGCAACACACAGCAAGAAAAGGTCACCACGCAAAATTTAGTACAATGCTTACATGCCAGTGAGTCAATGAGCCTAGGAGATACAAAGGTGTGAGCGACTTTCTTTGGAAAGGCAAAACTTCAGTAGCAAAATATTAAAAGAGAAGGCTTCTTTAATTAAATTGCTAAAGTCTAAACCTTCACCATCAGAACTCCTACCTAAAATCTCTCTTTATTCCAGTTCTTGCAAATTTAAATTTTATTCAAAACCTAAATTACCAGCTTATCATCCATGCCAGTAATTGGTTGACAGAGCTTGAATGTCCATTATATTCACAAAAGTTGACTATGCACAAACTCAGAGCTCAGATATCTTATTTAAAAAAACCAAGCAAGAACAAGGATGCACATATTTCTTGTTTTCATCCAAAAGATCAGGGGTAAGAGTGGGAAAACACCATCAAAGTTGAGCAGCAGCAGCAGCATTTTATTACATTTTGAATTAAATTACATGGACACAAGCAAAATGAGGAGAAAATCATATTCTGATTGGCCCACACAAAGTTGGAAACACATTCACCTTCTTAAACTGCATTATGTTGCATAAGCAACAATAAGAAAAACTTTTATGTTCCTGCAGTTACAAGCCATGTTTGCAGACATTTGGTGAATTTTCGGTGGAGAAGGATCCAAGATATTCTATTTTCTAACAATCACTATCTGTAAATAAAACTGGTGTGTAGAATAGTTCTTTTAAGACTCTTCAGGAACTACTTCAAGGTTCTCTGGAGGTGTCTACTAAGCTAAGATTCACAAAGACCTATGCACCCTAGTGTTGTGATTTTCTTTCCATTTTTATTGTGTAGATGCCTTGCTCTTGTTTTCTTGTTTTAGTGATTTCTATAATCTAAGGCCCTTTCTGGGTCTTGGTTGCAGATGCTTTTGGCAAAAGCACCACTTAGACAGTTTAGTTAAAAGCTTGTGGTACTTCCGAACTGCTTTGACCGTTTGGTCACATTAACACTTTGAAAGAAGCTTTTGACTGCTTTTAATCTAAAGAATACTGTTTCCAACAACAATCAACCACGAGGTCAAACAAGCTGTGTTTCTGCTAAAAGAAACACACTTTTAGAATTTCTCTTTTTTTTCTTATAGAAAAACGTGCATAACTAGAGACCTCCATGATTTAAAAATAAAAGACTTCATGATTCTTGGGGGGGGGGGCAGCAGTAAAGGAATGTCATGGGGAAACCTCTATTAATAGAGCAAACAACTAAGATATCGAAATGAACAAACCTCAACTGTCCGAAGTTCATTGAGCAAGGATTCTGATGGATTTGTAATCGTCAGGAATATATGAGACCGCTGAAATAGATGTTGCAGTAAATTAATAAAAGGATGACTGGAAGGTGTTATCCATCACAATATCAAAAAGTATCAATAATATAAATATATAACCACTCACATAACTATCAAGAAGTTTTTGAAGTTCAAACTGCACTTTCCCCAACATTAGCAACACCCTACCTGCAGAAAAAATGTAGCTTTATTACAGAAGGACCAGTATGCTGACTTCAAAAATTAAAAATCACGACAACATGCTTAGTACTAGAATTGAACTGAGAGAAAGCAATCTCCCCATCCAAAATAAAGGAAAAGGAAAAAGAGAAACACAAATTAAGGTCCACGAGCAAACACAGATGGATTGCCTGAATAGGTACCTCACCACCAACAAAATAAAAAATTTGATATGATACTTGTAAATATGACAACAGCCTATCTAAACAAAACTAACAGTCACATCCACAAAATTGGAATGTCTATTTGCACAAATGAAATGAGAGATATTTTTAGCTGATAAGTTTTGCTTGCGGGCATATGTACATGTCTTAGAGTTGAATGTTATCTGACTCAAATACAAAAGAAAAAAAATGGCACATGATTTTATTAATGATGAGCTAATAACTAATCAGCTCAAACTAAAGGAATAATCACTCATAAGCTCACAAACATGACCATTATTAAGGGGACAGATTGTCAGGTGTATAAAAATACATTCAATTTGAAGTAAAACAACTACGGACCACTTGGATGACTGAATTAATAGACCCTCTCATCCCACATTTGCAATCAGCAACTTTATTATCAAAAAGAAAATGCCATGAATTTGAGAGAAAGCCAAAGTCCATATTTTTGTTTCATTATATCTTTTCCAGATTGATGAAAAGTGTGACTTTCAATGACAAGGTGTTAACTATAAAATTCCAGGCTACAATTTAGAAAGCATGCCATGACATGGAATGCATCTCAAAAAATTTGAAGGACAGCCTGCATCTTAATTTATCTTGTTTCACTCTTTCACAGTTTCACTTACCACTTCCTTCATCATCATGTAATGCTGTTTTCTCCGACAGACAAGAACCCATTTCCCGCAATGACTCTGAGAATTCTGAAAGTGCAGATGGAGTCAAATTGGAGAATTCTTCGACACAAAAAAAAAAAGATTGCCAAACCATGTATACTACAATAATTCAAGTTATACATGACATGTAAACAACCACATGCATATATCATAGTTTAATTTAACGAAACCAGTTAACATAAACAATCACACGATTACATAAGCAATGCATTAACAAGGAAAGGTCAATATAGCTACCGAGAGTAAACGTAATACCAGATGACAAAATACAGTAACACTATTGTAGGTAAAGTTATAAAAAATTATTTTCAACAGTGTAAATTCAGATATTATTAATGAAAATCAGCAACATTTTCAGACTCAAAATAAATCAAATAGTTCAAAATTAAGCTCACTATTTGAACCCAAAACAAATTCTATTTGGAAACGGCCGAATAACAAAAGCTACAAAGACTAGTAGTTTTATACCATATGCACTGTTTGCTGTTGCTGCAGCTGCAGAAAGTAAACTATCATAGCAATTCTTCATGTCTTTCATATCCTGCAAAAAAAAAAACAATAAAAATCAAAATTAGAGACAACAAAAAAAAAATTCAAGGAAAATTCAATCCCCAAAAGTTAACACCTAAAAGGATCTAAATTTCTAATTAACAAAAAAAAAATCAGATATTTCAATTATTTAATAAAATAAAATAAATTACGTCTTCCGGAGTTAATTTTTCTCGCAAATTGAACGGGAAAAAAAGAATTAATGTTAAAAATTAGTAATCAAGATTAACAAGAGTTTAAAGGAGCTTAAAGAGAGAGTATTAACTGGTCGAGCTAAAGAAAAAGAAAAGGATCAACTCCAAAAACATAGAAAAGAGAGGAAAAGAGTACCTGAGCAGCTTGAGCGAGCTCATCTAACTGAGCAGGAGGTAAGAAGTCAATTTTGTCCTTCGGTTCGCTTCTTCTGAGTCTAAATCCTCTCAGTTTGGACTTCATTTTCCTCAAAACCCTAATTACAGTGAAAGATTCACAAAGCGAAGCAGAGAGAATTCGAATTCAGCGGATTTTAGAAAGAGAGTTAATTAGGTAGAGAGAGAGAGAGACAGAGAGAGAGATTCAATTCGATAGTCTCAACGACATTGAGGGAGGAGAAAAAAAAGGAAAGAGAGGAAAAAAACTGTTTTGGTCAAAAACGACTTGTAACTGATTAAAATTTAGAAAACGAGCAAATAAAGCTTTTTTCAAAGAAATAGTGGGGTTTTTATAATGCCTCTCGCAAGCATTGAGAGCTACAGTTTATTGGGCGGCACGTGCTAGTATCTGGGTAGTTTGGTAATTCAAAGGGAATGAGCTGATTTGATACTGTGACGCGTGGGAGATTCATGGGGTGGTATGTGGTTTTGGTTGTAGGAAGGAGGCTAGTCAAAGTCAGATATTGCTGACAAGGAAAGAAAGAGAAGCAAAGAGTTCTAGAAACTAAAACCATCGTTCGTTTTGACCGATAATGGATTTGGGCAGATCTTCAGTTTCGGTATTTACCATTTTAACCCTTATTTGTTAACATATTTTGGATTTGGTGGCTTGGGCAATTCTTATTTGAAGTCAATATA
>Ga0325404_1000652_pt1 | contig 35323 bp, 10 predicted proteins | sample PopdelMetagenome_18_FD_205664 | JGI IMG/M metagenome (GOLD analysis project Ga0325404, IMG submission 205664) | Populus deltoides microbial communities from Bellville, Georgia, United States - Xylem-Control-R1 | ecosystem: Host-associated > Plants > Phyllosphere > Stem > Wood/Secondary xylem...
ACTGCATTTTTCCGGTGGTCGTCAGAGTTAGACAAATTGATGTTATTATTGGGTGCGTTTAATGAATAAATATACTATATAAAATTGTTCTACTAGAGAAGGTGAGGCGAAAATCTGACTATGACAAACAAGATATAATTAATATCTTGTATTCTAATTAATTTGTAAGTGTATATGTTCTAAGCGATATGAATTAGATTTTATTACAGTCAAATACACATCTAACATGATCGAATGTGTTTTGGATTGTACTTGGTAAGAAAAATCTTAAAGGCAATTTTCTTGTCTCTCTAAAAGCTTAAAGGGGTATTATTATGTGTGCATAATCGAGAACATAAAAGCATAAATTTCAAGGAATGCTTGATAGAAATTTTGTAACCATGCGACAAAAATTAAAGTAGATACTTTTTTGAGAAAAAAGCAACGACTTGAATCATATAAAGACAACATTTTTTCCATTAATCAGAACTTCAAACCCCTACAGATTTTCAAATCCCAGACGAACACTCCTTGTTGCGGCTAGGTTAACATTCACACCAATAGGAATTGACAACTTCATCGGCAGAGATATATATATATATAACATTATTGTTTATACCTCATTTAGTTTTTCAAATTTGAGCCATGATTATAAAAAATTTATTTAGTTATTTATATTTACAGGTTAAAAATATTCTATAACAGTAACACGGCCAATGGGGTGAGATGGATCCTTCGTCTAGTTTATTACTACAGTACTAGACCTCAACCTGGGGCCTTTGCCAGGCCTCACAACTATGAGTCTATGATACCTAGTCCTCACGAAGCCAGGCAATCTCAAGAATGAATGAATAAAATTTGTCCAAGATTACAACAAGTGCCAAAAACCCAGCATCAAGAGAATAAAAAGACAAAAAAACAGAGGTACACTTAAATGGCCCATCCCTAAACAAATCAAGAATTAGCCCGAGCTCCAAGAAGGAGAAAAGGGAATGAGTGTAATGATTGCTTGAAGAGAGAACAAAACAATGAAACAAAAAAGTAAACAGCGAGAGCAAGAGCAAGCAAAAGGCAGCACGCTAGGGCGGCAGTGACAGAAAAATGTGCGAGAGAGAATGGCACGTCCCCGACAAAGCCAACTCCTACACGATGCATTTGTCTCCTCGTGGAAAAATAAAGAAAGAGGGATGAAGAAAAGGAAAATGAGTCCCCTACCCACGCACGATCAAGCACGTTGAATTCAAAGGCTAAACCTCTTTTTTCTTTGTCCATGATTGAACTCTTTTTGCTGGCACTCCTTTTTGCACGCTTCTCTCTATTCTATCTCCAAAATTTGCAGATGCTGTATGCCTATAAAGTGGATGAAACTGCATACACTTTAAACAATTGGTTAAATTATGACGAGGTTGGATGTTGATGATGATGATTAATAACCACATGGTTCTCTTATTGATAATTACTAAATCAAACCCGGCTTTAGGATTTTAGCCCAGATTAAGTTTTCAAAAAAAAAAACTAAAATTAATGTAGTCTATTTAATTGATTTGATCAAAACTTGTTTTAATTTAAAAAAAATTATAATAATATTGTTTTAAACAATATCTTTTAAAACGACCCAATTAACATATTCAATATTAAATCCAACTAGGGTTTAATAACCTTGCTGTTAATTATATGTTTCAATTGGCTAAGTTCTTCAATACTGAAGAATTAAATGGCAAAGCTTAAGATTAAGTCTCTATTGCATATTTGAGTATCAAAGTGAATTAGCTAAAACGTAGATTCATTTACCTGGTGACATTTTTCCGGTGGTCGTAAGAGTTAGACAAATTGATGTTATTATTGGGTGTGTTCAATGAATAAATATACAATATTTATATAATTATTCTACTAGAGAAGGTGAGGTAAAAATCTGATTATGACAAACGAGATATAATTAACATCTTATATTCTAATTAATTTGTAAGTGTATATGTTCTAAGCGATATGAATTAGATTTTATTACAGTCTAATACATCTAACATGAATGTGTTTTGGGTTGTACTTGGTAAGAAAAATCTTAAAGGCAATTTTCTTGTCTCTCTAAAAGCTTAAAGGGGTATTATTATGTGTGCATAATCGAGAACATAAAAGCATAAATTTCAAGGAATGCTTGATAGAAATTTTGTAACCATGCGACAAAAATTAAAGTAGATACTTTTTTGAGAAAAAAGCAACGACTTGAATCATATAAAGACAACATTTTTTCCATTAATCAGAACTTCAAACCCCTACAGATTTTCAAATCCCAGAAGAACCCTCCTTGTTGCGGCTAGGTTAACATTCACACCAGTAAGAATTGACAACTTCATCGGCAGATTTCCCTTTAGTTGTGGTATAATCAAAGATAAACTATATATACATGATATGTGATGCTTTGTCTCCATTTCATGTGGGCTCCAATAGGTTTTGTGATCTTTGACCCTCTCATTTTGCTTAGGAAGTGTCATTTCTGTGGCTCGTTCAAGATCAAAGTAGGGTCAATGGTCACAAGTCCAATATGAACGATATCACAAAACCATTGATTCCTTTTGTTTGCTTTACTTGTCAAAGGACTAAACCTTACAAGACAATATTAAAATACAGAGGATGATTATAAGAACAAACTTTAGAGTCGACTCAGCCTAAGATTCTCCTTAAAACAATCATTAAGAAGACTTGTTTATTTAAAAAATAAATAAATCACTACCAGAATTCTTATATTTACCGATGGAATTTTCCGTCGGTTTATACTATCATTCCGTTGGTAATGAATTTACCGATAGGATCACGGATGTGAATGCTCCATCGATAAAACTCTCGTCAGTAATTTTTAATCTGTCAGTGAGTTCATTGGTAATCAAAAAATATTTATTACTGATGAATTTACTGATAGGATAAGTGCGCCAAAAAAATTACTTGTTTCATTCCGTCAGCATTTCCCTCAGGAAGCTTGTCATATAACCGACAGAAATATCGTATGCAATTTCATCAGTGATTATTTAAAAATATTTTAAAAAATATATATATTTAATAAAACTAGAAAATAATTAAATTAATATAAATCAACACTCTATAATACTCTGGAGCTGAGTTGCTTGGAAAAAATAAGAAAAAAATTAACTCAAACAAATAAATAAATCAACTATAAAAAAATTTCACCTGACCTAGAAAACCTATTTCAGAACCCATAATCTAGCAGCAAATAAAAGAATTTAATTGAAATTAAATAACAAAATTGAAAAACAAAATCTAACAAAATTGATCACATATGAAAAAAAATCTATAACAACATTCATACAATTATTAAGAACATAAAATTTAAAAAAAAAACACAAAAAAAAAGAAAAATATTACCTTATAATGTAGTTACGAGTGAAGCTGAGAAGAGAAAAGAAAAATCAAAATCATAAAATATGTTAATTAAAAAAATTAAAAGGAGAGAAGAAGAAAAAAGGAGAAGACATGTTTGAGCATGGAGGATAAGAGGAGTTAAGGAGAGAAGAAAAGAGAAAGAAAAAAAAATGGATGTTTGTGTTTTTTACATATATAAGGGGAAGAGAGAAGAAGAAAAAGAAAAAGAGATATGTCTGTTGTGAAATGAGGGATTCTAGTCTTTTTATTAAAATATTTTACTGATGGATAATAAAATTTTAATATTTTTAATTATTCTGTGATTTCATCTGTAAAATTTAATTTAAATTTTCAATTTAATTGAAAATTTTCAAAAAAAACCCTCAAATATCACTGATGACTTTTCAATCCATCAATGATTCTCTCTGTAATATTTAATTTAAATTTTCAATTTAATAAAAAAATTTCAAAAACCCCTCAAATATCACATTTTCAATTCATCGGTGATTTTTTCTGTAAAGAACATTAATTAACAGTGTAATTAAGAAGTGAACAGTTCCAGAGATCTCTGGAAAATACTGACGGAATTAATCCGTTAGTGATACCTTTTGTAATTGACATGATGAATAGTGTCAAGGAGAAGTTAACAGTTTATCAACAAGTTTACGGATGAATTTTACCAACGATATTAATATCGGTGGTAATTTCATTGGTATAAATAACACATTAATGTACTTTTTAGCTTTATTTTAATTTTTTTTTCAATGTAATTCCCTCGATATATACCAATGAAATATTTTTATCGGTAAAATTCACTACAATTTACCGACAAAAATATTTCATTAATGTTTCTATTTGTATGTACTAATTTTATAATAGTAAATAACAACATTATTTTGAAGAAAAAAGATTGATTTGAAGTAAAATCAAACTTGGATTAGGTTTTGAATTGGATGATCACCAAGTTGATCGAGTTTTATAAATCTAATTGAGATGCTGTAATACATGTTCATGCAATAGAAAAGGTATTGTGAGCCCAATTATAGACTTTTCTTTTTGTATATATTAATTTATAACGGAAAGATATGTGATCAAAATATTTAATTGATGCTAAATATTGTTTATCACATAGTGGGGACAAAATTGAGGCCATTTGCGATAGAAGTAACTAGCAAGATCATCTTCAACATTGTTGAAGTTAATTAATTAGCATATATACCTAAATTAATGCTGTTTGAAAGTAATTGAGTTCTATTCACACTTGAAACTATAAAAAAAAAAAAAAATTATCAGTTTGGAAGTAAAACTTAATGGAACTTCTACTTGATATTAAAAAAAAAAAATTGAAAGATTACACTTCAGGTTGATATATGATAATCAAGACAAACAGCTTTAAAAATAGTAAAAATTATAAAGATTGGGTATAGCCAACCTTCAAAAAAAAAAAAGAAAAAGAAATTGAAGGCTGCTTTTACGCTATCGGTCCAACTTTTTTAAAAAAAAAAAATCGATTTCAATAGAGTTATGCCGTTTCTATCATGGGAACAACACAATGAAAACCTTAAGTTCTCTTGCAGGAACTCTTGTTCTCTACAGTCATATTCAGTCTCTGTCACTGCAATTTAATACTCCTTAATTAACAGCAAATTCTGGGAACGCATCTAACACAACCAGTCTACAATAACTTCAAAATCTTTTCCTTCTCTTGCTTTCTTTAAAATCAGTGTACATTAAAGACAAAATGCTCAATAATGGAACTTCAGTTCTACACATACATTGAAGAAAAGTAGATAAAGACATGCCTTGTACTGCCAAATATCATTACAGAAGACAATCATATGAAATCTATGCAGGAGATTGACATGCCTTGTACTACACACTGAGAAATACTCTTCAACTCTACTTGGAAACTCACATGAGTTTTTTGCTTTTACAGACACCATAGCCATTCAACGTCCAAAGATTTCTGATCTTCTTCGTCATCTTCAGTTCAGATTCTTAGATTCTTCTGCTCTATGATCCCCTTACATGTAAGATATGATCCCATGAAGGAGACTGAGAATATCCTAAAACCCTAGACCAGTTAAAAACCCAGACTAAATCACACAAATAAGTTTCCCTTTTTTTTCCCTTCAATTCTTTGGGGTTTACACTAAAACAAACAAACCCACACAATAGAGATTAACCAGACTACATCACAAGCCTGCAACACCTAAGAATATTCCAAAAAAAAAAAAAGATTAAAAGGAGACTAGGACAAGCACATGAACGATATTAATCATCATTGGATTGCTAATTTTCGGTCTAATACCCTTCGCCTTTTCGATCTTTCGCTAGAATTCGAGCGTTCTAGTAAAGACTTCAATGCATTTTGCAAGAAATGGACCGACTCGACACTATGATCTTTGTCGGCCGCAATGATAAGAACATTCCTAATTCTTCCTCCTAGTGTTACCATTTCTGCTTTCAATGTCTTCAAGTGTAGAGATTTCAGTATCTCGATTAGGTCTGGCATGAGATCCGACCGGTCTTCACAGCACAGAGATGCCTTGAATACTAATTGTCCATCACTTGAATATTCACCAGAAAGTACAGTGACTTCATCGGTTTCTGATGGGAAAGATTCAAGTCCAGGAAGCTCTGAGGTCTGTTGTTTCAGTTCTCTAACTCTTTGAACAACCTTTGCTAGAAGTGAAGCTTTGTCTGTCTGTAAAAATTGAAACAACGTAAAAGGATCGATTAGAAACCCTAGCTAGCTTTAGCAGATTCTAAATGTAAAAAGCCTTGCAACTTTCCTAAAAGCACAAACCCTATGTAAAGAAAAGCAAAGAAAAGGGTTCGCTGCTTTTGCTTTTGCAGGTATATGTACTTGCAGTTTGAACAATAATTCAAAAGTTTCAGAAGACTTGTTTGTGTAGATCCAAGGTTTCAGAATCTGAATTTTTACTGTAGCAGCGATAAGCCTTGTATAGATCCTTCCCGTTTGGTTACCAAGAAAACGAGGGATAGAAACGGATAAAAAAAAAATTCAATGAGTGAAGCACATAAAACCCTTGTTGTTAATCTTCAAAAAATGGGTATTCAAGTAAACAACAAATGGCAAACGATTTGAGTTGGGCAAGCGTCAAGTCTGTCAGCAGGGATTTCGGCTTTGTGGGTCAAAGGTAATTAATGACTGAAAAGTCTACAACTCGAAATTTCAACTTTTTCCACTGCATTCTCAGCAACCAAACAGTCAAAATTATTGAAGCAAAACACTATGGAAAACCCCGAAATCAATACCAATTCGTTTCAAGTTCTGTATGAACCCAAAAGAGAAATAAAAGTAAAAACAGCAAGAACAAAATTACAATATTTTCCATGAAAACCCCTTTAAAGCTTACAATCTTTTTAGTTTTCGTGATCCCTTTCTCTTATAAAACAATCCTCTCACAAGAAATTTTAGGGAAAGAGTATTAATATAATCCCTTAAACTTCATGAGTAGAAACATGATCAATTCAGAAAGGAAAAGAAAAGGAAACGCAAGATCATATATCATAAATATATTACCTTGGAATTGCAAGGAAGGAGGCCTCTAAGCTTATCAAGATGAGAGTTAATCCTCTCTCTCCTTCTCTTCTCAGCTTCCTTGTGATTCTTCAAGGCAGCAAGAGCTCTATCTTCTGGTGTCATGTCAGTTATCACAGACCTTTCAAAGTGGTAATTACTGTTATGGCAGGAAGTGGAAGATGAGGTACACAAGGTTTGCATCGCAGCCGGAAAACCGTATGGACCAACGTTAATCATTCCATTCTCGGTAAGAAACCGGTACAACTGTGAATTCTCCTGACAGTTTTCAGGCTGCATGTTGATGTTGTGTTTTCGGGTTGCCGTAGGAGAAGAGAGATGACCCGCGAGTGAAGATTTTCAGTCTTCTTGGTGTTGAAAAAAGTAGAGGGCTCTATCTCTGCCTTTCGGTGGTTTTGGGTTTTTTTTTTTTTAAGAAAAAAAGGGCATTTTATTTATAGTCGTTTGATTTGACTTATTATGTCGTTTTAGGATAAGGTTATGTGCAAAAGTAGTGGACCCAGCATAAAGGAGGTCTAATGATAATGGGAGCTAGGATATGTGTGGTCTTTAGATTTTGAAACCTCATGGTACCCTTCACATATTTACTATATTTCTTATTTTATTTCTAATTTCCCTCTTGTGATCTTTATTTTATGGCTAGTTTGTCGTAAATACCGGTAAATTAATCAAATTACATTTATAAAAACCGATTTGAAATTAACCCAACTATATGTTTTTCTGATTTTTTTGGTTAATTTTGGTTAAAAACTAACAAAAAAAAAAAAAGGGTTCAGTTTGGTCTTGAATATTTCTCAAACCAAGATAAATTAAAGGTCCATTAATTAAATCAAAATTTGTTTAAAATAATCTAATTAAAAGGCCGGTAGATTTATGAATTGCAAGCCACATGATAGCAGCATGATCTTAGCTCCTTCCTTCTCCAAAAAACAGTGATGAATTATATATATATATATATATTCTGGAAAAAGGTTTATATAAATCCTTTTTTCCATGAAGTTATAAGAGGATAACTCAAATATTTCCATGCTATAAAAGAAGAGTTAATTATGCGGACCCAAATCCCACTAGCCAGTCCTTAAGTACCGTAATTCGTATAATGTATGGTCCAATAGTAAATAATATTCATTAATGTATCTGTAAGATTATCTCAGTGTTATTTTTTAATTAATATTAGTTTTTAAAATCAAAAATCTTCGAATTCATTGAAAGGCAGGTAGAAAACACCCCCACGCCATTAATTAGTCCCCAAATGTTAAAACACTACTCTTCTCCTCAATCTTATTTGGAGTGTCGGGTAGGCTGGTGGGTCAACTCAATATATCAATTTTCAATTTAAAATTATTTTTAAATTAAAACAAATGAATGTTATACTAATTGATTTAAGTCCACGACATAAATATTGATCTGATTAAATCCTAATTTAATATTTTAATAGTATTTTAAATCAACATGGTCACTCTAAATTAATTAACTCACCTAGCTAACACATGTATCTAACCTTAAATTGAGTCATGAAAAAAAAATTTAGAAGTCGTGATTAATATTTTTAGCGTGTGTCGAAGCAAATAATTAAGCTATTACTAAGGTTTTTTAATATTATTTTTGGTTGGTGTAATTTTTACAAATTAAAATTGCGGTCAAGAGAAAACATTATGGCGGTCAAAAAGTTTTTTTTTTCCTCATCATAAACAAAGATCACAGGGCAATTAAAAGGAGAAAATAATCAAGTAGCAAAAATAGAAAAAATTATTGGATTCTTCTCTTAGAACACAGAATATCATTGCAAAATTGCAATGATGTTGACGAAAGGCAAATGAATAAACCATGTCCTCTTTTAATGGAAGCTAGGGGATCCAAAGTCCAAGAACAATCCCTTTGAACATCATAAAACTCGGTCTAATAAGGTTAATTCAATAATTAATCAATTCATAACTTTATATGAGCTGGGTTTTATTTTAAATTAGTTTTTTAATTAAATGATATTGTTTTTAGTTTTAAAAAATAAAATTATATTTTAAGTTGACCTACCAATTTACAAGTCAACTCATCTATCTTACATTGTGGATCTTTAGCCAAGTAGACTCTAAAGTGGGCCTCCATTTTGATAATGAATTTCATTCTTTAGTAAAACTACTCCTGGCTTTGCAAACAAGCCTAGAGAAGGATATTGGCCAGGCCCATAAACAGTTTTTTTTTGTTACAGAGGCCCATAAACAGTTAAAATGCACTTAAATAGACTGAAAGATATTGTGCAAATCTTATTATGAGATTTTTTTAAAAAACAAATCAGAGAGGAGACACGAGGATTTGAATGTGAGATTTTTTTATAAAAATTAATTTACTAATTTAAGAGGATAATTTTATTGTTAATTTTTAATCCAAAAGGCTGGTATGGAGGTTTATTTAATATTATTTAAGAAGGGATTTAGCTTCAGTTAATGTGTGAATTAATCTAACAAGATAATTTTATTTTTAATTATTTTTTAAAAATAAAACGAAAAACAAACGCAAGATATAGCAATGTTTATTTTTACGTTTTAAAATTTTTAAAAAAAATTAAAAAAAATTATTTATTTATTTGTTTCAAATTGATATTTTTTAATGTTTTTAGATTATTTTGTTGTGCTTATATCAAAAATAATTTTTAAAAAATAAAAAAATATTATTTTAATTCATTTCTAAATAAAAAATATTTAAAAAAAATCATATTGCTCTAATAAGTATAGTTTTATCACGGCTAAGAAAAATACTAGCTCTTAAGCCGAATACAAGCTGTAAAGCCTGCTGAGTCATCGGAGAAAACCATCTGGTTCGGGCCTTGCTATCAATTGTCTTTGCTTGAGTGGGCTAATGGGCTTGAACATCATACAAGCACTCATTTTTTGAAAAAAAAAAATAAAAATGAATTCAAGCTAGATTTTCTTGAATGGAAAATGCATTAGTTCCTGTTACACTAGTTTTTAACATAAGAAAATTATTGTAATTTATATTTATTTCTTAAACACTTACCTATTTATTTATTAATTTAATTTTAATCTAATGAGTTAAATATTTTGTAATTTGTTTAACAAATTTGTAATTGGATCCTTCACTTTGAAAAGTTATTAAATAAACTAGGCTTGCTATTTATTGGCACTCACAAAGTGGTTAATCACTAATTATTTTATAATATGTCTCATGCAAATATCTATGTGAATGGATTAATGCATTATTATTGAACTCCAGGAACATATATCAAGTTCTTTAACTCAAAAAAAAATTAAAATATCAAAACAATATCATTTATAAATAATTAAAATCAATAAATTTTAATTGGGTCATAAATTATCTCGTCGGGTTGACTAAACCAATTCTGAATTGAATTTTTTAGACCCGATATAGGATAAAAACGGGTTTCGACTACAACCCAAGTTGATCCACATTCTGAAGGTTGGGCCAATAAACTGGATTTATGGTGAGCGCACACTATATTTTTTCACTTAATTGACACCAAAAGTTCCTTTCGAGCAGCCTCTCTCCATGGGATAGTCCACCTATTTTGACATGAAGGAATGTGGAAGAAAATATCGTCGTCTTCCAATGAGAGGTTAACGAAATATAATAGTATAGAGCTGCCTAGGATTTATTTGGAACTTTCGACTTCTTCTCTTTCAAAACATGACCAATCCCTGACCTTCCACTACACTTCAAGTAAGCAATTTGTCGACGAGGTCATCGCCAATTTAAACTAGTAAGTCTTGTTAATGTACAAATTTAGGTATTGCTGCTATCCAACTTAGCTCGCAAAGTTGCTATGGTCACAAATCATGTGAGATCAAACCTCGCTAGCACTAAAATTTAGAAGGGTTAAAAGGACAGAAAGAAAGAACTTGCTTCTTCCTCAAATGTGAGCTACGCGAAGTCTTGGTGTTTTTGTATATAATCTTTCACTATTTGATCTTTGTTTAGCATTGCGAGGAACTGCGTGGTTAATTACGATATTTCCCATTTCCAGATTATTCAAAAACATGCAGCCAGTCCTTTCACATCAAACCTTCCTCCAACATATTTTCCGGCCATGGTTTCCCCGTAAAACTAGCCTTTCATCCGACTTTACAACTACTTGTAACCTCAAATATCTTTCATAACATTATAAAGGCAAATGGGGTGGTGTGATTATTCAATATTCCAGGTACACTGATCTCCAGCTCAAGCGACTAAAAAATTGAAAGCAAAAGGGCCAAGACTACATAAGGCCTTGAGGGATGCTTAGTGGCCATGAAAGTGGAACACGTGCTGCACATTGTATGGAAGATCATGAAAAAGAAAAATAAGAAACTGGTTTCATCATTATATTCACTAGGCCCATCTCCAACTTTTCGAACTTTTCATGCTTCAATCGGTGTCTTCTGAGCCATGAAAATAAAGAAATGAAAAGCTGAACCCACTTGTGATATTAATTAGGGCAAATAAGCTGTGTTGTCTGCTGTGGATGGAGATTGTGTCACATTGCACACATAAAAAGAACTTTTAGTAAGTCTCTGCCACTGACCGCATTCTGCAGATTACGAGTAAAAAGGCAAATTGCTGTATTCTCTTTCCCACAATTATTTAATTATAATTCCATAAATTAAGCATGCTTGGTCTGAGAATTCGGCTTTTGATGAGGTGAAATGATGGAACATCATTTGATCCTCTAATTTTCAATTGGCATGCAGAGATGTAGGTATGGCCATCAGAAAAGGAAATGTAGCAGAAGCTGCGGTGAGTTACAGAAGTGATCCGTTTTTTCAAGGAGTTTATTTGGAGTTTTATTGGTTGTTATTAAACTTGATTTTAGCTTGACAGGTTATCTGGCAATCTGTTGATTTGAAATTTAATTTGAATTAAATTTTAAATTAAATTAAATGATAATTGATTTAATTAAATTTGATCAACTTGACGAAGCACTAGTCTAATTTATTTTAAAAAAAAACATTTAAAACAATTTTATTTTATTATTTTTAAATAAAAAATAAAATAACACGTGTTAATTTAGATTAATTTATATAATTTATAACTTATATTTTTATTTTTAGCCGAGTCATGGACTTAATCGGATGTAATAACTTTGAATTCAATATGGAATGTTTATTTGTTTGTATATTTCTAAAATTCAATTGAATATATAAAAACAATTTCATTCACAGATTTTTATTTGCTTGCTTTAGACACCAAAACAGAACTTTAAGGAAACATTTAAGAGCAAAATTTAATATTTTTCCTTTTTTTTTTTTTTTTTTTTTGTCTTCGAGAATTCTTGGAACTCTGGACTTCAATGACATCTTTCCAGCTTAAAAATGGGCTTTAGGGATCATAATAAAGGAATTGATTCCCTTTACAACCCTAAAAATAAAGATCCGTCTTTTGATATCCTTTATTAATTGGTACATGGTATTTGAAACAGCATATATGAAGTATGAATATATAGTATGAATTAAGGGTGATTATTTTCGGTTTGATTTGGTTTTTATTAAAAATAAGTAACTAAACTGAAATTATTTAAAAAAAAATGAAACCTGTTCAAATCGATTGGTTCTGGTTTGGTTTGGTTCAGTTTTTTAGAATAAAAACCGGTTCAAACCGGTCTGGCTCAGTTTTTCCGGTTTAGCTCGTTTTTTTTGTTTTGCTCGTTTTTTTTTGTTTTGCTTGGGTTTTTTCCGGTTTGGCTCGGTTTTTTCGGTTTGGATTCAGTTCGGTTTTTTTGGTTTCAAGCTTATAAAACCGAAACCGAACCGGTCGGTTTTTTTCATTGTTTGGTTTTTTTTGTTATTTTGTTTTCTTGGTTTAATCAATTTTTTGATTTTTTTACTCACCTCTAGTATGAACACTAGTTCAAGTGCCGTTAACTCCATTTGATATTTGATGCGGTGGGAATAAAATTATATTTTGATCAATTTTTTACTTAATTAAACAAGGATATAGATTATTTTTCACTATTTATAATATTACGGATGAAATCATGCCTTGTGTAAACTATATTTTAAAAATATTTATTTAATTAAAACAATATAATTTTTTTAAATTTATCATTTTCAAATCTTGTAACCATAAAAATATTATCATAATAACAAACACACACTTAACTAAAAAATATCTAAGCAAAAAACATACTCAAGAATTTCCTCAAATGTTAAAAGTAAATATAAGATGTCAGTGGGCTTCCAGCTTGGAAACATGTAGCTTTCAAGAACAAGGAGGAATATATACCTCCATTAGAAAAGTGCTAGGATGTTATCCAAAGAAAACTGCTAATATGAAATTTTATTTTCAAACAAAATTAAAATCAATTAATATTAATTATTTTTTTCAGAAGAATTTAAAGAAACACTTTAAATCAACTAAAAATTTCTATAAAATAAGTTCTAAATATTGATTTTGTAGAACTTTCCATATCTCAAGTGCTGATAGCCAATAGATCATGCTTCTTGGAAGGGCAAAGCATTTTTTGAGGTGGGAAGAAAAGGGTTCCCTAGTTGCAATCCATTAACAGAAAAAATTAATTCTTGAAATATGAATATTCCATGACACCATATCCCACTTTATTCTCAAGCAAATTTTGATGTCCATGTTGCTTGGCAACACCAGCATTATCATAAAGCAAATGAATAATAATTCACCTTGCCACCATTGCATAATAAATTAAATAATTAGGGAATCCAGAATCCTTAAAGAAGTGAATAATGTTTACTTGAATTCTTGAACTTCTATGCGATTACCACCTATAGAACCAATACATTAATCGCTGCTAGGGCATACTTGGCTGATAAAGAATGGGAAGTATGAAGATTAAAAGCTTTTAACCATTAAAGGATCATTGCTTTTCTTATTAAAAAAAAAGAAAAACTTTCTTGTCACAGAATCAATGGAGAAGTCCTGCCACTTCCAGAAGACAGCCTCACAAGGGACCTTCGGCACCCTTTTAGATCCTTAACCTAAAAGGAAGAGCCCAGAAACCCTTAGTCTTTCTTATGCTTTGGTCCTGGTTGCAGTAGACACAGGTTTCTGCCGAGCCTTCCATCCAGATTTCCATAACAATCTTCTTCTTTTTTGTAATATTGAAAAGGGTTAACAAATAATAAGCAGTGGAACCTCAAAATACTAGCTTCAATTTCTTTAATCAGAGGAACAAGGCAAAAAGGCTTTAGAGATGAGAATAAGGCAAAATGACTAGAAAAGATTTCTTTCAATTAGACAATTACATATTTGTTGCATTTCCTACTCCTAAATCCCTCTCCCTGGTTTCCCTTAAAGTTCATGTTCTGTTAGAGGAATGCCCAAAAAATCCCATAGGCCAAATGTGTTAGGTACACCTGCGTAAGTAACTAATCATTGCTCATCAGCTCCAGGGATGCCCTCACCTTCAAAGTCCAAGCAAAATATAGTAAACCAGTGTGATTGGCAAAGCAATTAGCATCCCAAATATAACCCTGCAGCAAAGGGAAAATCAAGATATATAAATAACATTAGAGGTCAAAATCATTAATGTGTAAATTGAAGAGCAAACACAGTTCAACAAGTGGTGTGGAAGCTAAAGCCAATACGTGCTGATATTCTAGTATTGTGAAACTATCTTGCATTAAGAGCCATGATTATACAAAAGAAAAAAGTAGAACATATTTGCAATGATTACAAGGAGCAATTGGTATCCCTAGTGATCCCATGAAAATGAATTATGAACAGGCAGATGAATTTCTTACCAATATTAAAAAAAAAACAAATGCAGTTCAGACAATTATATTAGAGTTGTAGCAGAATTTAGAGTTTCGAACCCAGTGCTCAGTATGTCAGGATGAACATTGTATTCCTTTGCAAAGACAAAGGGCACAATCCCTTGTGGAAGAGCTGACTGAAAATTCAAACACAGTATGTCAAAGGATATTCAAACAAAAAAACTGCCCATGGTCACATTTGGGTAAATATTTATCATCTGGTTTCAGGGTTTTACCTGCACTATGGCAATGTGCAGTAGAACTCCTCGTAGTCCAACAGCAAATGAAGCAGCAGCCATGACTGCAGGACCAGTGAGGAATCTAACACTCATGGCAAAGGCAGCAACTGAGTTTCCACAAGCAATAATCCTGGGCTGCAATGCCATGAACAAACCTACAATCCAATGTGATGGTTTTATATAGTCAACAATTGCCAAGACATATCAAGCAAACAAGTCAAGAAATCGTTTGATATAATCTGATTATTAACTTACCAAGACTAAACATGGCCATTCCAAGACCAGCATCGGATAGAATAGATATAGAATGAGCAATTATTTGAGGCATCTCCAAGTCCCACCTGTTATATTGTAAATGTTTTCAGGTAATGCAACAAGATAAAAGCTCTAAACAAAAAAAAAATTATGGATTGTATAGTTTAGCACCATACTTGAACGAAACAAGAGACCATGTGAGCCCAATTAGACTGGAATAAGTATTGGGATTCCTGATAAGTTTTCTCCACACCATAATGAGAATGAGTCTTGTCACAACGCTAGTAGGAGGCATGGCAGTTGGCTTCGGTTCACCATTAGCAGCACTCTTTGGGTGCAGCTCAGCTGTGGAGCTTGAAGCAAGCTTAGAAAGCACTGGACCGTCACGGTCTACCCCGTTAGGTACAGGTCTGTTTCCAAAGCTGAACTCATCTCGACCAAATTCTTCATAATCTAAACATCAAAACTGAAACACATCAGTGGCTGAGAATATGAAATTAACAGACGACTCTGTTTTTTTATAAAGCAAGAAAAAAAAATGCCATGGTACTCTAAACATGAAATGAAAAGGGAATAATTGTGGTTGCACAATACCAGGAAAGTTGCATAACTATAGATGTTACTAAGATTTACTAGTGATTGAATTATGGAAATAAAAACAAAAATAAAGAAGACACCTTGTTGATGATAAAGGCATCAAGGTTACGCCCAATTGCCCATGCTATAGCAAAGGCAAAATGAAAAGCTACAAAAGATGTAACAAACAAAAAACCAACAAATCCCACTTGACATGACAGAAAAATAAGGTTTCTCCAATCAAAAAAACCACTAACTTTCAAGTATCAACAAGACAAATGCACAAGGTTCCAAGAAAACAACCACAACTTTGTGCCAGATATCTTGTAATCACAATCAAGCCATGCAAGAAACCAACAAAATCCAAAAACAAATACTATCAAGGTTAGTGTTTATACCTTTTTGGTTAGCTACCCCACCAAGGTCATTGCCATAATCCCCTCCCCTAAATACATGTAGGCCACCTTCTGATACTGGTGAAGCACTTGAACTCCAAACAAACATATGCAAATCCTTGCCATTCTCAGTCCCGTTTGCCTTCTTTTTACCCCCGGGAGAAAAGATCCCAGCATTAGGTGGAGTAGGATAAGCGCTTCCATTTGCTCTTGGAACATTACCAAACACCCCAAGCCCTCCACTTTCTTCATCAAATTGCAGGTTACTGAAGTTCGAGTGTCTTGGACTGGCATTGCTTGCATTCTTGCCATTAACCATAGAATAAATATCAGTATGGTTAAAACTGGAGGCTCTTGGGGTAGGATTCCTAGAAGATTGAAGGGAGTATATCTCTGCGTTGGTTAAATTAGACGGTCTAGGAGTCATTGAAAGGCCCGAGTTTAGACCATGAGACATCCGAGAAAACACGTCTGATCTCGAGCTAGTTGATTTCCTAACTGTAACATGTAACTTCCCATCTTCACCGACTTCAGCATCAGTTTGCAATGGCTCTCTACCATCTAAAGAAAGAATATCAGAGTCAACCCTGAATGATATTATAGAACCAGCAGTATCGGGAAACTGTTCACCAATCAAGATTCTAGCTCCTCTATACTCAAACAAGAACAGCATCAATGTGTACCATATTATGCATTGAAGAACAACTATTTGGACCATAAGACTCCCTGAGGCTTCTCCATACATACCCTTCAACAAAGGGATGCCCATAACAAGAGTATTTGGGAGAGTAGAGAGTGAAAACAAAGTAATGGACCATTCAAGGGAGCCTCTAGAGATAACTCTGGTCCAAATAGCTAAAACCACCAGGACTATGATTTTTTGAAGAGTATCTGCTGCAATGAACCTGTAGTTCATAGCATAGGGGTTGTTGGTGGAAATGAAGTGAAAAGAGAGCAAAGGTACAGCGAATAGAGCCACAAATCTGTTGATCCCTGAACATTGGTCAGGGCTAAATATTTTCCACCATTTGACTGAACCATAAGCCAAAATCATGGCCACATAAAGTGGTACCACAGCTGTGAGAACATGGTAAAGGTCTGTGAGACTGATCATTGATGCCTTCTCAAGTTCAGTTTTTTAGAGAGGTTTCTGGGGGTAAAGGAGTGCCCAGATAAGAAATTTGATTGAACAGAAGAACCCAGATGAGGTTTTGCAGATTATGCTTACAAAGATTGTATGTACCCTTTATAGCTTTCCCTCAGGTTTTCCCTCGTTTTCTCTGCTGCCAAACTAGTTATAAACAAAAAAGGAGTAGTCTTTTTCGAGAGAGGAAGGGCCTCTATACATCTATGGTCCTGTATTTGAGAGAAAATGAGGAAAAAGAGATGAGCAGAGCAATACTTGTGTGCGTGTGAACTGATAGAGGAAAAGGACTCGTAAACAGCATCTTTTGGAGAAAAAGAGGGGGGAGTCAAAAACAGACCTTAACTAAAAGGAACCTCACTCTCCCACTTTTATTTTTTGTTTTCTTTTTTTGTAATAATTTTTCATTTATTTTTTCGCTCAATTGTGCACAATATTACCTTCTTGGAAACAAAATATAATGTAAAGTTTGGATATCTTTCGGACATTATTTTTAAAAATGTTTTTTTATTAAAAAATATATTAAAATAATTTTTTTATATTTTTTTTTATTAACGTACTGATACAATTATCAAAAAAATAACAATTTAAAATTAAAAAAACACTTTAAAAATATTTAAAAACATGGTTAAGACAAATAAAACCATAAACCACTATTTTTATTTAATGCAGCTTGCTACTACTGCATAAAAAAAACATCTAAAAAAATGTTTTTAATTTAACAAATGGTGTTTTAACATAAATGTGGTCTTATTTTTATACATATATAATAAGATAACGTGTAGAATTGTGGTCACAGTTATTTTTTAAAATATTTTTTTATTTTAAAATATATTAAAATAATTGTTATTTTATTTTAAAAAATTTATTTTTAACATTTATAGATCAAAACAATCTAAAATTGTAAAAAAATAATTTAAAACAAAAACAATTTAAAAAATACTTTTTAATTACAAAAACAAACCCACTAAAAAATATGAATAGTATAATGTTTTTTTTTTTTTCATCGAGTATGATTAGTGGTAAGTCTATCTATATATCGAGGTATAAATTGCCTAAGTTTATGATGGGATGTCTTGCAAGTCATAGATTAGTGATGCTCTCTTGTTGTTTGAGGAGAGCATGAAACACTTGCAATCCTGGAAAATTCCTGATGGGCAATTGTTTGTCTACAGTAATGAAATGATGGATTTTTAGAGATGAGAATCGAATTGTAATTATCATTTAATTAGGCTGTTATTGCATCAAAAAAGAACACAGAAACCACTTTTCAAAACAAAATCTAGTTGAAAAGGGTTAAAAGAAACAAGATGAGGGCATGAACTATGAACACTACAGTCAATAGTTGGAGTCGGATTATCACTCCTTTATTCACCATGTCTATGTTTCTATAATCTTGAGTTTCTTTTTTCACTTTTCTTCTCAGTCTTTTATTGCTATTAATTGAAGTTTTTAAACCGTGATGGCACAGTTTAAGATCCGAGTTAGTGGGTTGATTTTATTTTTATTTTTTTATATAAATCAGCATAATATTTTTTTTATTAGAAAGTAATAATTAATAAGTTATAACTAGATTTGCTAGGTTAATTCAGATGATTTAATTTATTTATTTTTATATTTTCCCGATACCTCACCATAAAAATTAATATAATGTTAAATACAAACTTAAACAAATCAGTAGAAATGTTGTTTGACATGGTATAGACATTGAATTTACGTAACCATTGACTAGGAGTAGTTGTAATCTTCCCTTAGAGAACTACAAAAGTCCATTTGTGTGCCCGATTCATGCTTATTTGTCAATGATTTCCCATTGTTCTTCTTGATGATTCTACTGTTTTTTTTTTCTTTCTAATTATTGTTATTATAAGGATGATGACTTCATGATGTTGGTGGAGAAGAAAACCTTGTCGTGTTTAAATATAAAGCAATTATTTAAATTAATTCAGAAACTTTACTCTACCATTTTGTAATTCTTCAATCTCAATACGTAATAAAGGGAGGAAACAAGATCGGATGTTGAGGGCATTGCACTCCCAAGATCTTACATTTTAGTTCTCAGATTTTGGATTTTTCTTAACACACTCTTCGAGTTAAGGATTATCCAAGAGAAATACATATTTCTCAACATCGAAAATTTTGTGATTATATTTTTTTTTTATATCCATGACTTTTCAATTTATTATTTTATTTTTCAATTCAATCTAATTTTCCAAAGCTAGCACCCCCATCTCATTAGAATTGCGACTTTTTCCCTCGCGTAATTGCTTGACTTCACAGGATTTCATAGAAGATCCACTAAATGACAACGATATCAAGAAATTGCGAAAGAAAGCATGAAAACAATACAATATAGTCCATAAAGCATACTATAAGCGGAAATTAACCTTTTCAATAATTCTATCAATCAATCCAGCAAGTTATAACTTTTTAGTAATTATCAATTGGAATTACAAAAGTCAGGCATGTGTTTACTGAAAGCTAAGGAATCTAAAGGGAGTAAAAGTATAGATTAATCTCAAAATCCATTATGTACTTTTAATCCCAATTGTACTTTCTATCCAACCATGCATTCGTTCAATTTCATCAAACATTCCTCAGTTTAGCAATTTGATTCGATTAAAATATTTATAATATGTAACTTAACTATAATAAGGTTTTAATTTGAACCTTTAACCAAATCTGATTAATCAGACTAATTAATATATTACCTATCTAAATCTGATCAAATCATTATTAAATAATTTAAAAAATAAACTAATGTTGTTTTCATATAACACAATTAAACTGAGTTGTTTTTAGGCTAGACCTTGAATTGGACCTGACAACAATGCTTAATTCATCCAACAAGGTATTAAAATTAAACTATAAAAATGGCTTTTATTGAACTTCTTGAGTTCTCTAAGTGGTAACTTAATTCTTAGATAAAACAGTGACAAATAATTCTTGTTTCAAAACAAATAAACTTCAAATAAACTTGAATAAATATGGTGGATATTTTATGACTAAAAATAAAAACACATTGGTATGGAGAGTGAGAAGAGTCCAATAACAATAAACACAATTCATTGTGGCATGGCATGAGAGGGGGAAAGGATATAAAACATGAAAGGAACACGTCAACAAAAACAAAAGAGGAAGAAATCATAAAAAAAGAAGAAGCATAAACCCTCAAATGCAGGAATGATTGCAGCATCCTAGTAGAGAATTTGAATCTCACAACACCATGCGTGACACTTGTTGACCTTTATCATTGTTGTTTATGGGCCTAATTTCCCACCTTTTTTCAATTTTCTTTTTTAGTGTTTGGTATTGTATGTTCAAATTGGTTTAAAATTGAATGGTTTTTCAGTTGAATCTTTTATTTGATTAATTTTAAGAAAATCATCTACAAGATTGATTCATTTAATAGCCATCATTGGTCATCATTGCCACCCACATTATATATTTAAAGGTATATTAAACACCTTTTCTCTATCAATTTGATGTAATTTGTGTTAGTTTGATTCCATACAACGTTAGGGTTTTGAATTAAGAATTTAAAAAAAATCATAATTTTTTCTGCAACTAGGCTAATTAGATATAATTTAAGTTAATAACTAGGTTGTTTTATAAAATAATCAATAATTTTGGGTAGTTGTTGATTGTGAGTTAACAAAATTGTTTTTGTTATAGTTAGTGTTGATTTAGATTAAATTATGAATTATACCGAATTGGGTATCAAATAAGATAATTATATGTGAAATACATGAATTGGGTTGCTAATTTTGTTATGGTAGTGAAATTCAGGTGTTCTCCGATTAACTTCAAAAATTCAGGTTTTAACCGATTATGTTATCGTTATGATTTTATTGATAAATTATGCATTTTGATTAATCCTGAGATATTAATAAATTAGATTTGGTTTTTGTTGTGTTGTTTGACAGAATGTCTAGCAATTTATAAATATTATGCTTTTATAGTAGTACCATCGTCAATACCAGTAATGGTGTCACTTATGATAGAGAAAGTCATGAATTTCTAACTACTATATTATACATGTCCCTTGATGAGTTATCTTTAATGTTATGTGATTGGCCTACTTAGAATATGTTTGAAATAGAAGTTGAAATTACTTAAGAGATATTGCAAACCAGGGTCAGTCAAGCTCGTTTTGTTAGTGTACCAATATATAGTGATGAAAGCATGAATTCAATGTTTGGGTTTGCGAGGATTAATGAGATTAATATGCTATAGCTTTATTTGAATAGTATACCTAGATGAAGAAATCCCTCTAGTATAGAGTTGACTCGGTTTTCAAGTAACTCTCAGAGAACCATGTAAGCATCACGAGCAACTAGTCCATTTAGGCTAGGTGGTGATGCAAAGATACAAATATTGGTACAAAAAATTATTAATATGAAACCTTAATGGGATATGACATATGATGTCATATTGCCATGAATAATTTGAACCAAGTAACGATGAAGATGACCATTACATTGATAGAGTTGAGGTTGAGGGGGGAGATAAAGAAGATAGAAAAGATGGGGATGCTGAGTTGGTTGAGCTTGTTAATCAATACATGACTCCTTTTCCTCATGAATTCGAGGTTGTGAGTGTGGATGACTAATACGGATGCAATGACTAGGCTAATAGTTATAGGCATTCGCTCTTATCAATTGATGAATTGGAGATTGAAAAAATAAATCAAAGACATGTCTGGACGTATTACTATAGTTAAACAATGGCATATAAAGAATTCATTGCAATACAAGGTCCATCGTTCAACTAAAACTTATATTTAGTTGCAATGGGTTCAAGAAACAATTTGCAGATGGTATTCGCGTGAGGGAGTATCACCAAAGGTCTAATTAATGGAAAATTTCAAAACTAAAAAGGACAATACATATGTCAAAACCCTCTTGTTTTGCAACGCCATCATTAGATTGACTCAAGTTTCATTGTTGAGGTGATGTCAACAATTATAAAAAGGGATACAAGTATAAGTGTCTCAACGATTCAAGGTATTATAGAGAGCGATTATGAGCATGAAATCTCATATTGGAAGGCATGAATGGCTAAGTAGAAAATATTATAGGGTTGTTTGGTACATATAAAAAGTCATTTCAAAACCTACATAAAATGCTATTATCCATCAAGTATTCAAATCCAAGAAAAAATATCATTTAGGATCATAAAATGATCAGTGGCAATTTGGTAACATTTAGGAGAACATTTTAGGCATTTAATGCTTCAATTGATGGGTTTTAATATTGTCATCCTCTAATTAATATTGATGACACTCACCTTTATAATAAGTACATGACAAAGTTATTGGTTGCAGTTGTTTATGATGCGAACAATAAATTTTATCTGTTGTGTTTAGTTATTGTCGAAGAAGAGACAAACAATAATTAAAGTTATTTTTTAGATTTACTTCTTTACTATGTAATCGATGGTTGCACCAGATTGTGTATTATATCATATAGACATGTGGCGATTAAGAATTTCATGGCACATATTTTTCTCGAGCTTATTAGATATCATCGACACTTTATGTGTAACTTAAGCACTAAGTTTAGAAATGTTGCCTTGAAAAATATGTTGCATAGGATATGTACAAATCCTTCAAAATAGGAGTTTGTCATTTTATACAAGGATCTGGTGGGGACCGGTGATGTGATTAGAGTATGGATAGAAGTTGAACATGGAGAAAAATGGGCAATTTTAGAGCAGCACCTGATGATTGATGTAAATACCTGCATGAGATGGTATATGTCCATTATGTGTTGTTTTATCACACTTACTGGTTGTTTTTTTCGAAATGTCCATGAAATTCAATGCATTATACCCTTTGATATTCGAGGCATATACGATTGGTATACAATATTATTTTACATGTAACATTTATTAAATATTATTAACGTTATTGTTTACGATAACTTCTAATTAGTTTTTAATATGTGTAAATAGATTCATTATTTGGTACAAGAGGCTCCAATGATTATCTGTGAAGGCGTTAATAAGATGGGATATGTTATGGTCAACACTGCCCTCATTTCATATCCTGGTGGACTTCAATAGGCTAGGGAGGCAAATCGTCTTTAAGTGGCATTAGGGAAAGTTGAGATTGCTTATCATGAGAGTGTTAGGGATGTTGGTCTGTCCATAAGCATCCCAAACCCATCCACGAGCATCCTAGTTTCCTCTATGAGTTGAGGTGATATTAGTCCTCCTCACCCCTACACGGATGTTACAGATCCATCCTCAAGTTAGACGAGTTAAGGTGATGTTTTAGACCCATCCTCAAGTGCTTCAAACTCTTCCATGAGCTGGAACGATTATTAGATATAGTTATATATTATTATATGTTATGATAATTATTAATAAATACATAGTTAGTTTGATTTCAATAAAATATCATGATATGTTTATTGTGAGTTTAATTTTGTTAATTACAATTAAAAATACTATATAATGCTTATGTGAATTGTGTTTTAATACTAGAAAACTGATTATTAAAATTGTGTGGGTTGTGATTTTTTTAGACATGAAGTTAATGGCAAAAAAAAAAAATGTTCCACGATATACCTTTTTGTCAAGGAGATCTAAATGGTTAGCTTTGCAGGAGCCGATGATTTTGATTTCACTACCCCCACAGCCGCTTGGCATTCAAACTGAACTAGCCAGTACCTCGAGCTCCAGTTTCATAGATAAACATTCCATATCATGTGTAGTCACGATCACATTTCTATCCCAAACTTGTTGAAAGCATTCCATTAATCTAGTCCATCTTTATATAGGTAGGGTTCCATATAAAACTATTCACTACAATAAGAACCTCATATTCAAAGCTGGGCAGATATCTAATCACAGTGGTAACTTGGTGAACAGAATCCATTCTTTTAAGCATTTCTGAATGCGAATATAGAAAAGGCAAGTTTGGAGGACGGTGCAATGGATTTGGATTCACTTGGGGCAAAAAAAGAAAGAAAGACGAGGCACATTCTTGTTATTTTAGCACACAAAAAGGTAAATATACAGGCGATGTTCTAAAGTAATAAATGAGATAAGAGGTCCCTAAAGTTCCACTGAATAATATACGAGAACCCACCTGAAGATGTTACATGCAATATTTCTCCCACCAAAACTATATCTTAGCCCATGAAATTAAATCAAAGTGGTCCAGGCTCCAAGCTTTCATTTTCATGGTAAGTAAACCAAGCATCAAGCATGTATTTCGTCGCCACTAGCCTGAATCACCGGAAAATCTCCTTTTAGAAGCTTTCATCAACCTGGCTGATTTCCCATCGCATGACTACGTAGTGCTATTCAACTTTTATGAGGAAACTCTGTGCACAATCAAAGAAGAACAAAGATTTGACACCTTTTTTTTTTCTCTCTTTTTTTTTGGGTTTGAGAGAGCGATGGTCCTCTAGAACCACTAGTGATTTTGCGGCTGGTTTGGGTTGAAACTTGGAACAGAATTAGGTTCTTTCCATGCAAGCCCATGATAATATTTCTTGACTTTGTTTGCCCAAATGCAAATTATTTAATTTCTTCAACTTTTTTCGACAACAATGGTAGCGTTTTTTGAGTCATCTGATAAGTAGGGAGGGAGGGAGGCCTTGAAATTTCAGTGCAAAATGCCAAAATCAAGTGGTTACTTTACTCACTTTAGCTCTGTTCCTAGAGAAACAAGCAAGGGTTGCTTTGCCCTTGCCACTTATCACTAATCGTCATTGGATTATTCATCACTGTCCTAATTGCAATGCCTGCAATTGGCTGCTAGATTGATCTGCTTTTACATGCTTTATTTTCTGTATCTTTGACCATTTTAAGGGGTGATTCAACTTATTTTGGCGATAGTGGGACAACTCTTGGAGCTTTGCGGGGACAGGAGAGATTAGAAAATGCCAAATGCTCTTGAAAAATTTCAATATAGTTTGGCACCAGAGTAGTTAATTTAAGCTCTGACTCGTTATTGGTTTGAAGATCCAATTATTCGACTCATTTTTGGGTGCATGCCCCCAGGGTTGATGTTGATTTGAGTCAACTAATTTTAAGTTTTTTAAAGGTTAAAACAATATAGTTTTAAAAATAAAATTTTAGAGTTCAAATAAAAATTTGATATGATCCACCAGTTTGCAACTTTGAATTAAATTTCTAAAGAAAATTGGCTCGAATTAAAGATCTGAATTCTTGATTGTTGAGCCCTTTTTTATCTTGATCAACTTCATGTTATTTTTTTTTATTAATCTAGTAGAGTTTGGATTGAATTTAATTAAATCAACTAGATTATTAAAATTTTGATTGTGTCAATTAAAATTATTGAGTTAGTATCTAATTCAACTCAAAAATTCAACTCGGAATATTTTATGTGAAGGGTTTGGTATAAGATGAGATTATATAATTGCTAAATTATTGATCCGCGCTACACCGCGAGTTAGATCAATTTTATTTTTATGTCAAAAAAATATATAGGTATTGCTAGTATTTTTTCTAATATATAAAAAAATCAAATCATATTGAGATTGACCCAATATGACCCGATCAACTTGATGAGTTCAAAAACAATTTAAATGACAGGTAAAACCATAATTTAACTCAAAATAATTTTTCAAAATGAACTTTTCTTTACAGATATTAAGACGATAACATATTTGATTGATTTATATTAATCTTTCAATTCATATACAGGGTCATGAAATAGTGATAACCTCATAAAAAGCAAATCAAAACAAATTATGAAATCTAATTTCCAATAAATTTAGTGTTGAAATATGAAATTGAAAGAAAAAAATTAAAAAAAACCTTAAAAATGACCCCGAGTCGACTTAAGTTAACATGTCAAACTTACGATCTAGTTAATGAAACCTTAATAACCTGATAAAAAGCAAATTGAAACAAATTATGAAATCTAATTCTCAATCAATCCAGTGTTTAAATATAAAATTGAAAAAAGATTTGATTAAAAAATTGACATAAAAACAATTCGAATCAACTTATATTAACTTGTCATACCTGTGATTCAAGTGATGAAAAGCGAAATAAATAATAAAATCTGATTTTTAACCTTATAAAAAGCGAACGAAATAAATAATAAAGTCTGATTTTTAATCAACTTAATTTTAAAAGATAAAATTAAAAAAAAAAAGAGTCATTTAGGGAAAAAAAAACTCGAGTCAAACAAGTTAACTCGTCAAAGCCACTTTTCAGGTTACGAGATTATGATAACCCTATAAAAATTAAATTAAAAAAATTATGAAACTCAAGCCCTAGTAAATCTAAGGTTGAAGAATATAATTGAAATTGAAAAATCGATTAAAAAAAGACACATAATACAACAATTTGAATCAATCCGGGTTAACTCTTTAAACCCATGACCTGAATAATGAGATAAGACTTGAGTCATCCTAGATTAACATACAAAACCCGTGATCCAAGTCATGAGACAAAAATAATCTCATAAAAAGAAACCAAAACAAATCACAAAATTTTATTTTTAATCAACTCATTGTTAAATGATGAATTTTAAAAAAATCAATTAAAAAAAAACTTTAATCCATCAAGTTGACTCATAAAACTTGCTATTCGAGTTATCAAACTAGAATAGACATATAAAAAGTAAATTAAAAAAATATAAAGTTTGGAAAAATTAATATTGAAAAATAAAATTAAAATAAAAAAAAATATAAATTAAAAAAACCAAGAAAATAATTTTTTTAATAAATAGTAATATGCGGAGAGGTTACAGTAAAAACTTTTATCTTTTCTTTTTTAATTGTTAATTTGTTAATGAACAAACACGAAGTCCGTACAAATGTTTGATATTGCGTGAGGTTAAACTATCATTAAAAAGCGCGTGATGATATTGTGTCCTCTGAAATGTTAATCACCCTCAAACGACCAGAATTACAGACTAGTTATTACTCTCTGTCGCTTTCCACCAGCCGCAGACGGCGCAGCGGTCAAGAAATACAGCAAATCCAAAGCAGGAAAAGCTTCATAGCAGCAATTATCACCTCCCCGCCACTCTCCTGCAAGTAACCAGAAGATAATACTCCCTTCTTGACTGGCTAGTGTCACGATAAAGACAACATGGCAGCGAGTGGAAAAACCTAGGTTATTTGCCGCTTGTTTTATTCCATGCCCTAGCAAGGAAACATGAAAACAACACGCTTCGGCCGTGAAGAAAGAGAGAGGTTTTTCAGTGTTCTACTGTTCTTAAAGGAACTTTTAATGGATGGGATTTTGTCCATGGCGTTTGGCAAATCTTTAATCTGTCAATTCTGTCTGTAAAATCCTTGAAAATGACAAATTTTGTGATTCTTTCTTCCAGTGTTTTTGTTCCCAAGGTCCAGTCTCTGGTTTAGCATGGCCCCTCGTTTTTTCCTCGTACGACACATGTCTGTTGAACAAAATGAGCTCACATTTTATTTCTCAAATTTTAGCTCATGTTTTTAGTTAAAATTCAAAGTGTGTTAAGTATTTTTTTTTTTTTAAAAATATTTTTTATTTAAAAATATAATAAAATAATATTTTAATTTTAATTTTTTTAACATTATCATATTAAAATAATTTAAAATAAAAAAATTAATTTTTTTAAAAAACACAATCACCCCATTAAAACAAATAAACTCTTAATAAATTTATTTAACAAACTCAATCCATCCTAGTCAGTCGAGGCTAGTAAATTAATTTGATTAAAATCAAGTGATTTAATAAATTAATCTGTGATCTAGTTACCTTAATTAAAATTCAATTCATATATATCATGTTAAAACTAATAATTTTTTTTAAATAATTGAAATCACATTATTTTAAATAAAAATAATAGATACAAGTTGATGATATAACTTTTTTTTTTGGATTCGAGGAAACTTCACTCCCGGAAAGCACACTTTGTGGGCTCAGGTAAGGGAGTAAAACCCCGGCTATTTTAGGCTCTTACAAGAGATGCACGTTCTGACTCGAACTCGAGACCTGCTTTGCAGATTTCAAACGCTTTGCCATTACATTATGTCCATTAAAGAAGTTGACGATGATATAACCTGCAAGTTAAATCCACATATTCTAAATCAATTTGGATCCTTAATTAGATTTTACAGTTATGATGTTTATATTATTAATACCTTATTCTCGAATTTCTTCCTCTCTTCACATTTTGTGTTCAAATCCTCATTCGGGCTACTTTTATTTGAAGGGACAAAATGAACATGCTCTGTGTTCGAAAACTTGTTAGTTAAAGATTGAATTTCAATATAAGAAGTGAAAATACTTAAGAGAAAATCCATAAATTGAAAAATAATTAGAAAAGAAGAACACAAAATCAAATAAATTGATGCTTGTAGATTGGAGAGCAAGGAAAATCTTTGAAATTAATGGAGTCTTTTATACTAGATAATGAAACATTACATTAAAGTGACGTCGTCTGTAAGAGCATTGGCAGACGGCACCATTTTGGATGCTTGTTGCCGGGATTTGTGGCACTCCCAAATCTCCGACAATCTGCTGCATTAACTCCACAATTTTCCACCTCCACACACAGTAAAGTAAGGCAAACCACTTGGCTCTGGTTTTGCCCTTTTCATCATGCCTTAGCAGCCACTTTCTACCCTAGGGATTTAGGTTCTTCGCTCTCTCTCCTTGGGCTACAAGGAAGAGCCTGCCTGGTGAGCATAGCAAGTGCCATTCCTCAAAACTCACGATGCTGCAGGCACTGCCACCTGCCTAGTTAGACAGACCCATTCAGGGCTATGAAATTATTACTATCATTTTGTTCTATTCATTTTTAACATATTAAAATATTATTCTCTAGACATTTTCAACTGAAAAGTTTAATCATTAGATATTTTTTTAATTAATGTCCGGTTACTTTGTGTTTATTAAAATAATTTAACAGGATATAAAATTAAAAACTATATAAGTTTTTAATAATTTTAAAATTAATAATTATATTCGAATTAATAATTTTTTAAAAATAAATTTAGAATCTAAATAATTGAGACATTTAGCAGTGAAAGGTATTTCTTTTTACAATTTAAAAATAAAAATTAAAACAGGTGTTAAACAAATGTGTAATTTCACAAGTATTGTATTATAATTTAATTTTTACTTAAAAAAGCCATATTGTATTTTTTTAGGTATTTTTTAATGGTTTTGAAACATGCTAATATTAAAAATAAAAAATTTTAAAATTTTTTTTAATTAAAAAATATTTTTAAAAATAACTATACACCCTAATACAAAACATACACTAATAGACAAGATTATTGTTAAATCTGAGTTAATTATTTTTATTAAAATAATATTAATTTTTTATGTTGAGTTTATCAAATTTAAATTCATTTTAATCAAGTCTTCTAAATTATTAAAAACTCAACCGAGTCTATCGAATTTTACTTCATCGATATATTTTCTAGTTTAATTTTAAACGCAGCCTAAATCAAACACATAATAAATCTTTTACTCAATTTGTGGATTACCATGTTTATCAACCATGGAATGGAGAGTGGAATAAACTGTGGCAGCTCCAAAGATTTCTTCTGGGGCCCAATAAGTTTAGAATTCAGCTGAAGCTTGGAATGATGCCTTTAAAAGCCCAGAATACTTGGACTGCGTTCTCCTTCCAATTTCACCTGCAAAGAGGGAAATATATTTCAGATGGATCCTTTTAAATAACAGATTAAATAAAGCTATATTATAATGGCGTTTGAATAACGATGAGATAGAGTCAGCTAGGAAGTCCTAACATGGAGTATAATTTATTATCTATGTGAGAAATTCTGTAAACTTGAGGGACTAGATTGCAAATCCGTGACCTCAAATGCTGCAGCAGGGAGTAAGGTTTTGGACTTGCATGGTGCTCTCTTCCAAAATGAAAAACAAAATCTTCTAAAGTCCACTAATGCCAGAGTCAGACCATTAAAACAAGGGAATGGGTGACCCAAAAAAGTGTAATTCGGAGATTGATACCTATATGCATCTTAAGTTGAGGCCCAATTACTTTTTTATGATATTTTTTAAATAAATATTTTTTTTTAGTTAGTTTTATTTTCATGTACTGTATAATGATAATTTCTTTCCTTTTTTCATGTTGAAGGAAATGGCTTTTCTAGTTTATTTTTTATACTGGATATAATTAAGTTTTCTAGTGTTTTTATATATATAAAGTGTTGTGATAGTTTTTTTTATTTGATAAGTGAGACATAAATGAATAAAATTAAGTATTTAGAGAGTTTTCCAACGATTATGATGTTTTTAGTCTTTGAGAGTTTTGAATTATAATAAATTTCGTTATTCTTTGCTCTTGTTTGCGTTAATAGGTATCAAAATCTAACATTTTATGATAGTTTTAATTGGAGGTCATAGAGAATACATATCAGAACTCAACAATTTTTATTTGTTTATTGTTACGTGTTGTTGAACAACCATTGATGTAAAATATTACAAAATAAGATGTGTTGTTGTTTTAAGGACCCACAATAGAGTGATCACTCAAAGATGTTGTATTAGAGATTTATGATGGGACAACCCACACATGGATATTAAGGATTTATAATGAGGTGGTCCACACACAAAATAATGTTTGTGGCACATAACAGTTCTTGAATGGTGTCTGAACTTGAGGACATATTCCTTTTAGCCCGAGAAGACTGATGCAAAAGTATTTTTGGAAAAATAAATATTTCCTTACTTAATTTTATTTATTTTATTTTTATTCTATATTATGATGCTTTTCTAGTTTTTATTTATTTATTTGAAGGAAATAGTTTTCCTAATTTATTTTTTATATTCAATATTATTAGAGTTTTTTAGTTTTTTTCTATATAAATAGTTATAATACCCTTTCAATGAGTGAGACATAAATGAATAAAATTAAATATTTTGATAGTCTTCTTATAATTACGATGTTCTTGGACTTTAAGGATTTTAACTTTTAATAAACCCTATTATCCTTAGCTCCTATCTGCATCACTTTTTTGTGTCGGAACTTCTTACACGATATTGTATGCATGTTTTTTTTTCCAGTCTTTTCTAAAACTATCTTAATTTATACCAGACAAATAAACAACATACCTTACCTTGGATAAGGCGTACTAAGGGTGATAATATTTTTTTCTTTACACAATCAGTCTATTTACCCAGACTGTGAGACCGGTTAAGATTTTTAGTTAACAAAACATTAGGTAATGATTCTCATTCTTTCATTTTTACTGATAAAGAGCAAGAGTTCCACTCCATCCATATTATTCCCGATAATTCCGATCCGGGAAGATAATCACCGCGATGTCGCACATGTGCGATAATGATCTTCTTGATATCGTTAGATTTTTTTCATCGAGATGTTTTCAATGACATCGGGTTGCCATCATCAAAGCTTCAATTAGCCTTCAAAGTCTATTTTTTCTTTCATTTTGTATTATATTTCCTCTCTTTTCTTTGAAATTTGTGCTAATTTATTTTAACAATTTATTTAGAAATCCTATTCTTAACCACAACATGTACTAAATTATGTTATTTGCCAAATCTTTTTCCATTTGTGTTATTTTACAAATTTTGTTCAAACCGTGCTAATTTTTTAAAAAATTTCTTTTTACTGATTTATTTTCTAAATGATGTGATTGATGACTCTAAAGTGTTGGTTCGGTTTGGCCCTGTTAGAGAATAATATAAATCATATCCTAAGATCTCACCTAACAGCTTAAGCTATTGGGTTGAGATGGTTCTTTGACATGGTATCAGAGCCTTGATGATCAAATGGTCTCGAGTTTGAATCTCACAATTCCTATTTATTTGATAAAAATTAAGCACAAGGTAATGTGGGCCTGTGCAACTTGAGGGGGGTGTTAGAGAATAATATAAATCATATCCTGAGATCTCACCTAACAGCTTAAGTTATTAGGTTGAGATGATTTTTTAAAAGGCCATTAATGTTAACTTTGACAATGCTTAAGTCTCGTTAAAATTCTAGTTATAAGACACGGCTTAGCCCGTGTTCGTATAAAAAAATCCTTATTTACTCGAATTAACTTGCCTTACCCACAATTCAAGCACCAGGTTGTACATTAACATGTACTCATGAGAAATGTACGCCTTTCATGCGCCTTCTCCTTTCAATTTTAACTATGTTCATCAAATTCGCAATGTTGCTCAAATTACTCTATTGGTATTTGTTTTTCCTGCTGTTCTGGAATTTGGTTAAGACTGAAATATCAAAGCTGATGATGATGGCAATATCAGGTCATTGCTATGGAAAAGGGAGTGTACAAAATCAGAGTAAACTCAATATCCTCTGGACTTTCCAAATCGGAGATCATGCAGGGTCTTATGCAAAAGGACTGGCTTAGTAATGTTGCCCAGAAAACAGTCCCTTCGAGAACATTCGGCACTGCAGATCCAGCATCAACATCCCTTGTCCGATACCTAATCCACGAGTCTTCAGAATATGTGACAGGCAACGATTTCATTGTCGTGGAAGGTGACACAAAGCAAGAATCAATTTCAAATTCACAAGAAATCTGGAAGTGATTTGCAGCAACAATCAAGCCTAGAATCATGCCTTGTAAATTGATACATTTAAGAAAACATATTCTGTCCTTAAATAACTTTTGATAGCTGTATTTTTTCTTAGATGGATTTGTAAGGTTGGTATAAAACAACATCCTAAGAATCAATGGAAGGATGTTGAAAATTTCTTTGTGAGCTCTTGAATAATATTACTAATCTATAGATGCTGGGGCAACCCTACCGGGAGTCCCTCTATTCTCTTCGCCTTGAAACTTGATTTTCCCCATTTATTTACCATTTTGAGCTTTCAGTTACCAGCTGCATAATTGTTTAAATCTCAGCTGAGAATCTTCTCATTGCATTTACCGATCCCTTTTCCTGAAGAGGAAGTTTCATGCGGTTCTTGATGATTTGACAGAGAAAAATGGAATTTTTACTGTCAAGTTGTTGTTTGCAGCGTCCATAAATCCCTATGTATAGCTCATATTTGAGTCAATCAAATCCTTTAATTGACTAACCAGTAAATGCACCCCATTTATTTTCTAATTCGAGCTGCTTTCAGATACCAAGTAGCATAATTGTTTAAATGTCAGAGGAGAATCTTTTCATTGCATTTGCTCAATTACTTCCATGTGATTCTTTTTCCTGAAGCAGTTTCGTGTTTTCTTTCCGATGTTGTTGTCGGTGAAATAGTATCGTTTATGGTGTTTATTTTTTTTTTGGGTGATGTTGTGTTTAAAATTGTAGTATAAGGTATTTTTTAAAATAGTTTTATGTTTAAAAATATATTAAAATTAATTTTTTTTAACATCAACATGTTAAAATCATAAAAAATACTAAAAAATCAACTTAATAACATTTTAAACTAAAAATATTTGTAAAAATCATGTCTAAATACCTCAACATGTTGTCTTAGCCTTACTGTCCACTTGTTGAAAAAAATAATTTTTGATATCTATTTTTAATTTAATTATATAATAATATAAATAATTGACCACAGAAAAAAATAAATTATAAAATTATAAATTTTTTTTTCCAGTCAAATATGTCTTTTTTTATTTATGTAAATTTTTTATTTTAATAATAACATATATGTTTTTATTAATAACATGATTTATTGAATAAGAAGCAACAACAATTAAAAAAATATTCTTAAAAATTTGAATGATTTGCAGTAAAAAGAAAAAAAATTAGTTAAAAAACTTATTTTTCATGTATTTTTTGAAAAAAATATGTTTTCTCTATCAGAAGTGTTGTTTTTTAAGTAAAAGTTTATCATTTTTATGAAAGATGTAAGAATAATAATTAAAAAATCATTTAAACAACTTACAATAAAAATTAGATATTAATAAACATTTTTTAAAAAATCTATATATTATGTTAATAATATTATCATCGAAAATTGTAATTTTATTTAATATATGGCATGATTAAATAATCCCTTATATATTATTTTAATAAATTTATTCAAAAAGAGAAATTTATTCCAAAATTAAAAAGGAAGAAAATGTTAAGGGATGTTTATTCCAAGTCCCTTGTTTGCATGTTTTTCAGTGGCTAGAAGATGCATTATCTGAGGAGGGCGTGTAATAAAGGCTGTATTGTAGTCTTGCAGACAACACATTATTTTTTAGTTTAAATTTTTGCGATAGAAAAGTTGGATTTTATTTTTTCAAATCCAAATTATACCCTCTAGTAACATTAATAATTAAAAATCCTAAATTCAACATAATTAAAATTAATTTTACAGATTACAATTTATTTTTTCCCAAAGAAAAAAATAATCACCTTTATTGAGCTATTTTTTTTTATAAAATAAATCAATAGACATTAAGATTGGTATTTTTAAAATTATATAGTTAATTTTTTTTTCAAATGAAATAGATAAAATTTTAATTCATTTAGTTATTATATAATGAGTAAAAAATACTTCTATTATATAATCTAATATCCAAAAAACAACTTGAGGGAAAAGTTAAGGAATTGAATACTAAATTTTACTACTTTAATTTCTTTTTAAATAAAATATAATAAAAATGTATGAGTTAATATAATATTCAATATATATTGAAATGCCAATCCAAAGGACTGATGCAAATAGACCTCTCGGCCCTCGCTCTGATCTTATCTCTCGCGCTCTCTGCAACTAATCAAACTCGATTCCTTTCCTCGATTCCTTCTCGATCGAAACCACTCAAACTCGACAAATTTCAGCTAAATATTTCACTATCATTACCAATTTGAAATAAATTTTCTTTTTTGATCATTTTTAGCATATCTTTAAGCTTCTTGATTGATCTCATGATAACCACAAAGGCTCTCTCCAAGTTTTCTCGGAGTTGCAGTTTCTTAGATCATCGTAATTTTGTCCCCATGAAACCCATCTTAGATGGCGCAACAACAAATGACATGGCACCTACAAACTCTTTTTCAAAAGGTGTAAAGTAAGGACCTTTATTTACTTTTTGTTTGTTATTCAAGCTGTTTGTTCTTCAAAGGTTCTGTTGTTTATGATGTAATGTGGTTGGCAAGTTTTTTTTGTTTTGTTTCCTTGATTTTATTACTTC
>Ga0325404_1000653_pt1 | contig 35314 bp, 22 predicted proteins | sample PopdelMetagenome_18_FD_205664 | JGI IMG/M metagenome (GOLD analysis project Ga0325404, IMG submission 205664) | Populus deltoides microbial communities from Bellville, Georgia, United States - Xylem-Control-R1 | ecosystem: Host-associated > Plants > Phyllosphere > Stem > Wood/Secondary xylem...
GAGGCTTATAATTCTTCTTTTTATTTTTTTCCTTTCCTTTTATTCTCCATAATTTACATCAAATGTGTGGAGATAGGTCTTTCTTATTAGATTTTATATTTTTCATGGTCTAAACAACTACAAACCTTCATCTATATGCTCAAAGTTTTAGCTCGATTTGATTGTATACTACCCTTAGAAAGCATCCAATTCATAGACTCCCTAACAAGATTTTGATTAATTAGATAGTTTTTTCAACTTTAATATTTCTTTTATTTAATAGGAATATAATACATGATTTTAATATTTAACAAAGTTTTTTTTTTATTAAGGTTTTCTGTCTATTTCATGGTTATTGATGCCTCTAAGAAGATATATTTTTTTTTGAAATCATAAGTATCTAAGCCAGTTTACGCTCATCTCAACTAATTCCCTGAAATTCTCAAATTAACGACTAAGTAAATCTTTTTTAAAGAAATTATATCTTTTATTGATTATGATAATACTGTTATTTTTCAATAATTATGAAGACTTAGACTCCATTATTCATGAGAATGGGATACAAAATCCCAATCTAAAAGGTTCTTATTTGGGATGGTTAGCAAGCTCTATTTAAGACTAGTTATTGCCTTAATGTGTTTTTACAGTCATTGTTGCATTCGTTGTTATCAAATCATTATTTTAACGACAAATTGTATTTGTCATGTTAGGATTCTGTGCAAGTCTTTGTAGAAGGTAATTTTATACTTTGAAATAATTTTATCTTAACTCAATTCTATCTTTAATTGTAATGAAAAAGGAAAAAAGAAGAAGTTCACAATAGTGTAAAATCAAGTAGATGGTGACTTTTGTAATAAATTCACTAAGACAGTTGTTGTCATGCCCCCAAACCTAGAGGCAGTACCAAGTTACATAATTTGAACTAGTCATGTGACACATGTTTTGTCAGGTCAGATAAAAAAAATTTAAGTAAAATAAATGATATACAGCTAACACAATCATGTTTTTTTTTAAAAAAATTATTATTAAATAAAAAAATAATTTGAAATGATGAAAAAAAAATGATGTTAACTCATTAAGCATATGATTCGAGTCATTTGACCAAAAACAATAAATTAAAAAACACATCAAAGTCCAATCTTCAACTAATTAAATTTTAAAAGATAAAATTGAAAAAAAATATAAAATGAAGAAAATAACAATTATAAGCTAAAAAAAAGCCTGAGCCCACCCAGATCACGATAACATGAGAATAATAAAAAACAAAGAAAATCACAAAACCTAATTTTTTTAAGGAAAAAATCAATGTCAAATCATGAGATGTAAAATAAAATAAGTCCAAATAAAATTGATGTCAACATTGTCCTTGGTCATTTGATCAAAAGCACTAAATATAAAAAAATCATTAAAGTCAATTCTCAACAAATCAAATATTGAATGATGAATTTTTAAAATAAAAAAAATCAATCACACAAAAGGATCAAAGAGAACAAAACATTAATTAAAAGCCAAAAAAGTGTAAGTTTACCCGGGTTAACCAATTAAACATACAGATCAGGTCATAAGATCATGATAACCCTTTAAAAGGAAAACAAAGAAAACCATGAATTCTATTTTAAAAAAAAATCAATACCGAGTAATGAGATAAAAAAAACAAGTAAAAAATGATGTGAACCCATGCTAGCTTATAAAACCCATGACTCGGTCATTTGATTGAAAGTACCAAACATTGAAAAACCATGAAGCTCAAATTTCAATAATTTAAATGTCAAAGTATGAAGTTGAATAAAAAAATTCAAAACAAAAAAATAGCAATAAACATAATGAAGATCAATTTTTTTAAGAAAAAAACAAATATGAAAATGGATAATTTTTTATTGAAATGCTGAATTGAAAAGAAAAAACAATTCTACAAAGAATTAAAAGAAGAAATAACCAAAAGAATAAGGACTAAGTTTTGAAAAATAAAAATTAAAAATCTTGATTAAAGGATGAAAATGAAAACAATATAAAGTTTATAAAAGTGGAAAGAAAAAAAATGAAAAAAAGAAAAAAATCGGAACTAAATTTTAAAAATAAAAAATTTAGATTGAAAGATAAAATTAGAAACAAATAAAAAACTTAGAAAATGGCCAAAGATAAAAATTACAAATCAAAAGATTGAGAATTGATACTTAAATATCCCCAGCTAAGAGGACTGCCCTAAAATTTTAAATATCATGCACGAATTTCGAGGGAGGAGAGGGAAGAAGAGGGAAAAAAAAAGTTGCTGACTCCAAACTTGGCGACCTTTGGCCACATTCACCACCTCCCCGAGGAGGTGACACCAAGACGAATCAAACACCACTGTGAAAAGCGGTGTTTGACCATTATGCAACCTCGCATAAACCGCCCAAAAGGTGCGAGAACCACCACGTGCTAACGCACAATGTTTTTTATAATAATTTTTGTATATATTAATTAAATTAGTTAATTGTCTCTAAATCAACCCGATAATTACAAAAACACCTAAGCTCAATTACAAAATTCCCCTGAATGTAAGGTATATAAATTTCACTCCCAAAGGCATGTAAGTTAATTTATTGTTCATTAAAATTGTAAAACACTAAAACACCCCTGAATATAAGCTTTTAAAAAATTTGAATCTAAAGGTACAAGGTCTTTTCATTATGTATTATAAGAAAAAAAAGACATAATCACCCTTATAAATTTTGGAATGCCAAATAGTTCATTGTGAAATTACTTAATTACCCTCAATAGAATGATTTCTTGGTTTTTTCTAAGGGAAAATAGGTATTTCCCACCAATGTCTGAAAATGCCACCCATTCCTTCTGTTTTTTTTTTTTTCACTTTGGTCCCTATCTTTTAATCTCGCCCTCCCCTAACAAATTAACATAAATTGGCCTATAATTTGGTCCATTAAAGACTAAATTAAAAAAAAATGAAAAAAAAGTCACTGTTAATGGTCTGTCCACAATACCTTATGAGGCGATCCGTAGTGTATAATGCACAGTGGATTCCCCACACGTTTTAAATATACCAATAATAGTTGTAAATTCTCAAGTGTACATTGAGTTGTATTTTTGTTATCTTCATTATTTCAAAAGTATTCCTTGTTGAAGTCAAATCTTACATTTTGTCAAAGACATATTGAGACGAACTACATGAAAAAATGTAAAAGTATAAAAAAGGTCATCACTTAGTTTTATAATAACTAGAAACTCTAGCTAATCTTTCAAAGATTCTTAGATAATGAGCTAGTTATAATATAAGAAAGATAACAATTATCTTGTATATTATATCTAAGGTAAGTTGAATTGTTATTTGTTTTTAACAATGAATGTGTTTATTATGCTTTCATGCCAAGAGTTTACCTAAACTAGTATATGTGTGTTTGTTATTAAAGATAAAAACTATGATGATCTAAGGTAGTGATTTAGGACTTGGGTCTAATAACAAAGGCTATATCTTCACTACAAAAATACAAGCGTTAGAACGATAAGGATGGTGATCAAATGATAGACATAAATTTGTTCAAGATTATATTGATTAAAACAAGTCTAAAGGTAGTCACTCACACCACTGACACTCAATGGGCCTATATAGGATAACACTAGCTCGTCCGAAATCCGCTTGTACCATCAAGAAAAGGTGTCTTACAAAAATACCACAAGAATAAATTCATACACATCAACATAAACATAGAAAATTCAAATAACAAATGAATATTTACAATTAAAATTTAATGTTAAGATTTTTCACAAATATTTACATTTTATAAATTTTAAAACAATATTGTCACCATGGGTGACTCTCTTTCTTGAAAGTGATTAACTAGGTAGTTGAAAGATTAACTCGAAAGTGTATTGTTGAAAGCACCCTCGAACCTATAAGTTCAGATTCAAAAGAAGTTGAAAAGAAACTTATTTATTATTTTTCTTCAAAACAAAATTACAAGAAAGAACATAAAAAATGATACCTTGAAAATATTTTCTAATCTCATCCTCTTGATGGCAGATGTATCTCGATGACGGTACATCTATCATAGATAGGATCAACTCATAGTAAAATGGCAAGAAAAGCAATTTTGAAAAATATTTTAATCGCAATAATGTAATATATTATGTGATTTTATTATAGACTAATTTCACCCTATAATACTTCCTAATGACGCTACATATGCTATATGTAATTTGAAAATGTTTTAACGTATGTATTAAGTAATTTTATTATTGACTGATCTCACCCTATGACATTGCTCAATGACGACACATCCTTCATAAGTAGAGGATTTGATAATATTATAACGTATTAAGTGATGAATGTTTTTTACATATTGACCACACCCTATGGTGGTACATGTTTTATAGGTAGAGATTAGTACCCACAACAAACAAACACATATCAACACATCATTCACACATATCAATCAATATCAAGAACAAACCATTACGTCTTGGATAAACCTACCTAATCCTTCTAACCCTATTGTGGGGTATTGATTATGAGCCTGTTCCCCAATAAAAATAATTTTCTTGGTGACATCATACCCCTGAAGTTGTCACACAATGGTGTGGACTCCTAACACTTTAAATATCGCAAACATTTATAATAATATATAATCAATCTCAAAACCACCACAATAATCAATATTTCATCATAAAAATTCAAAAAAAATTCAAAATTGTTTAAATTTTTTTTTATGTTTTGAGATCAATCTTCCAGAGTGGTAGAGGCAGACCAAAAGCAACTACAATAGTAGAATGTAGTTGTGGCATGTTAGCTACACATGCTGCTGGTGGTAGTCATTATTGGCATGTCATTTCACACATTGATAAGGTTGGGAGGCACATGAATCACTCCACCAAGTGTGCTTCTTCTTTCCCTTCCCTTCTACGTTGATGATGAGCTTTACCGCCCTTTATGGAAAGAGGTTGAGGCACTTTAAGTTTTGGTCCTTTTCTGTCTCTACTAGTTTGGCATCTTTCTCATTATTTCTCTCTCTTTTTAGGTGGTTATTGCTGGTGGCATCAAATATGAAGGAGCTTGTAGGTTGTGCATAGTGTTGATCGTCAAGGGGTGGTTGTCCATAGTTTTTTTCCTTTTCTTTTTCCTTCTCCCTTCTCCTTCCTCTCTCTTAGTATGTTTCTCTCTCTTAGGGAATGGATGTCAACTATTAGAGAAGATGGTGCATGATCGGTGGTCCATGATTGCTTGTGGCGTGGTGGTTGGTCGACCAGTTTGGTTAAAAAAGAGAAAAAAGAAGATGAGTGGTGATGGCTTCTTTATCTTCTCTTTTTTTTTCTTTTTCTCTCTTTCCTCTACACCTTTTTCACTCTCTTTTTTTTATTTTATTTTTTTCTTAACCCATTGTTTTCCTTTAAAAAAATTTGCCCTTCCTTTTTCTCTCTCCAAAAATCTCTCCTTCATAATTTTCACTCACCTATTTATACTACATAGTATCCCTTTTTTCATTCTTCATTCTCTCTTAGCCTATCATCTTACGTTGCTTGCTTGGGTAATGGAATTGAAATGTTTATATTAATCTTTCATTCCTTTCTCAGTTACCACTATGCTCACAAAACTTTTTTGATTTTAAAAAATTTATAAACATACATACAAAAAGTGAAAAGGTAAAAAATTATAAAATTACTAAAAATTGATCAAATTGTGTCGAAAATATATTTTTGAGAAATTTTTGTTTTTTTAGTTTGTATTTTTAAAAATAAGGTGTCATAATTGAGTTATAAAATATAACATTTCATTTAGATTTCTGATAATCCACTAATATAAATATGAAATATAACATTATTTATTGCACCACGATTGATCTCAATCAAGCATTGATCCTAGGGGATGTACGTAGGATGGTAGAAGTAGCTCCTATGAGTTTAAAATATGGTTTTGACCCCTTCAAAGGTGTAGCTATACATCTCATATAGCACTAAGTTTTTACACTCGATTAAAGTTGGTTTTGATATAGTTTTGTCCCACCTCAAGCAAGGTATAGGGCTCTTTACTCAACCTTTACAATTACATGGCTTATGAGTGTAGTACTGACTTGAGCTTATTATTATAATCGTCGCTCAAAATAATTTTTTTTGTTGTACATGGAATCTTAAATCATGTCTTATATCTCATTATATTCTCATAACCTATAACTAATGTGAGATATAAAGCATCATAATTTTATTAGTAACTTGTCTCAAGTTTTAAAATAGAGTATTATCATTTTTTATATATACTCTGAAGGCATGAACAATTTTGTTTAGTACTCTTAGAATAAGTTTTACTTGCGCACATTTGAGTCTGGTTTGCATGACTACTGAAAAATAAAAATTAACTAAATTAAAACTAAGTTTGATAAAAATGACCATAAACAATTTTTTTAAAAGAAAGAAAACAATCTAAGTTATAATTAATAAATCAAAATTTTTAATTTTAATTTTTTATATAATAAGATTTTGACTCAATCATATAACAAGCATAAGCATAAGTTACCCTGTCAATTGAACCATCCTAATTCTTAAGCCACCTAAGATATTTCCGGCCTTATACCCAAGTCTTTCACCCACGACCATAAAAGAGGCCTCGATCTCTGTTTAACACCTGACCACTTTGGATCATAAGGATGTCCTGTGCTATTTGACCATCTTGGGGAACTTAATCCCACCATAATAATCCCAAGTTTAATGCATCTCACTTAACCTTTAGATCACTCTCTATCAATTGATCTAATTTCAATTTTGAACCATCCGATTTTGACCCATCTTTACATAATTGTTTTTATTTTTTAATTGTAATACTTTCACATGCATCACTATAGAAAATATTTTTCTTTTACTGAAAAATTAGGAAGGTAAAGGACTATCATTTCCATATTACCTATTGCATTTATTGAATATGATTGAGTTCGAATCGAAGATTGATAAGTGACATCGTGTTATTTTAAAACACAACGATTTGAGTTGTGATACCAAAATAAATTTCTAACGTAAAAAAAGTAATGGAGCTGTGAAAATGTTTCCAATATCATAATTTTTTAATTGGAAAATGAAAAGATAATGTTTATATTTAATAAAATAAATCAAAAAATATATGAACTGATAGATAAATAAATAAGAAGTTGTTAGCGTTAATTAAAGACTAAAACAAAAAACCGATCTTTCTTGTAAGAAGCAAAAGATAGATGTATAAGTAAATATTTTACTTTTGGATGTCTTTTTATTTTATATATTTTCTTTATTTATTTTATAAGTTAATTATGGTCACTACACAAATGATTTTTGTTTCTATAAAAATATTATGTAAATACAATATATTTATATAAAATTTAAGACAAAAGAAATATAAAGATAAATTATAATAATCTCTTTGAAGTATTATAAAATTATAAAAACAATTTAAAAGATTAATTACTATTTAAAAATACATAAATTGAGTAATTTAAAAAATAAAAGAGGGTATTATTTAAAATTTTGCTTTAAAAGATTAATGAGAATTAAAAGAGAGGGGGAGAGAAATGAAAAGGCCTAGGCATGTCCAGTTTTTGTTTTTTCCAAAGCGAATGACGTGTAATTCGATCTAGTGTTTTTTTTATTTTATATTAATAGGTGACATTTCATCCACCTTGGTAGATGATGTGTCATATACTAGAGCATTTTTCCGATCCTGTCTAGAGATCAAAATATTGAAATCCGAGTTTTGGATTCAGAAAACCTAGTTTTCAACTTGTTTTCACTCGAAAACATATCAAAACCATCCTAAAAACCTTTATAAAAACATTTTCAACCCTAAGACACCTTTTTATAAATTTAAAAACCCTAAGTTAATTTGAATAAAAACAGAATTCACGACTCCCAATCTAATTTTTTTGACATGTTTAAATGGAAAAGTCACCTATATTAAGCCTTTTCTAATAGAAACCTAATGACACCAAATTTGGCCTTTTGTGACTATAATATGGTTGATCGAACTCTTTCTCACCCTTTTCCTTTTTATGCTTCTCTCTCGTCCCTCAATATTCATGGATTGAAACATACCAAAAATAAAGTTTTCAGTTGAAACATAAAAACCTTAAATAACAAGGACCAAATATGTATAATTTGAAACCTGAGGGATGAAATTGAACTTTTTTGTGCTTTTTAAAAAACAACCCTTTTTTTTCCATTTTAGTTATGATCCTTGTTTTTTTTTTTTTTGTTATAACAATAACCTAAAATTTTAATTCATAAAATCAAACTTTAATTTAATATTAGAATATTTTATGACACATTGAATATGCCAGAATATGCAAATTAAAATAAATCCCAACACATAAAACAATACCAACATAACTTGAAAGGATAATCGATAAGAAAATAGAAATTCAAGGACCTAAAAGGAAATAATTGCTATGAATAGTAATGTGAACAATGAAACGTGAGAGGATGAGCAATTAATCTATAATAAAAGACATATGTTTTTTTTACATTGTATAATTTATGTCAAAAATTGGATATTCTTGATACTTTAAAAAACTACATAATAGTAAATAAAATTATAATGATCTGAAATGAGAGATTTGTAATTAATTCTATTACATTATATGATTCTTTTAATAGCATTCCATGCATACTATTACATTGTATTAAATATTAAAATAAGGAATGTTATTAAATCATACTAGATATTAAAAACAAAAAAAAATGGATATAGATAGTGAAATGATAGTGGGTGAACAATGCTAGCTATAATAAAACACCTATGTGTTTTAGTTTATTTTACTAGCAATATTGTTGGACAGTTTTTAGAATTAATTTTTTATTTAGTTATGTCATAACCCAATTTTAAGTCCCGTAACATTCTTTTTATGAAAAAAAATATTTTTCTTCGAAAAATATTCATAAATTCAAAAAAAATAAAAAAATCCAAAAATATTTTGGATCACAAATAAATGAGCTGCAATAGATCAAAACACAAATGGATAGTTATTTTGAAATATTGTTGATAAAAATGGGTTGAAGATGAGCTTAATTGCGTAAATTGAAAGCTGAAGGACCTAAATGGACCAAATGACAAAGTTTAGGAATTCCATTCCAACAATGGGGGGCTGATTGAAGAAAACAATGAGAATTTAGGATCAAATATAATAAAGATATTGAAGATTGGGATAGACTTGTAAAATAATTAAGTTCAGGGACTTAGTTAAGCTTTTGATAAAGGGCTTAATCAAAAGTAAGATTAAGTTTGAAAGTCAATTCAATCAAAATCGAAAGAACTAATTACATTTAAGAACTTAATTAAACTTTTAATGAGTTTAATTGACTTAATTAAGGACTTAAATGAAATGAAAACTTAGTTTGGAAACCTAATTCGGGTTAAGTTGCATGAACTGGAAGTTTTGGGGACCGATTTTGATTTTTAATAAATTAATTGGTTGATTAAAGGGCTTAATTTCTAATAAATGAAAGTCCGAAGGCCAATTAAGGACTTAATTGAATAAATTCAAAATCAATGATCAAAGTGCAAGAGGCGCGTATATTCAAGGACCAAAATCAATTGCATCAGGGGTTAAATTAAAATAAATTAAAAATTTAATGGTTAATTGAGGGTCAAATAATCTGGAAATAAAGGGCCAATTTATAAAAGGTGAGCGAATAAGAAGATTTCAATCCACATTGCGAGGGATGTAATTGTATGATATAAAACGTTTTGTGTTAATTGGAGTATATGCACCAAAATTTAAAGTCCAGTGACTAAAACAAGCTACATGTCACTTTGGTTTTTAATAAAAAGAAGGGTGACATGTCATTCAACCACTGTTAATCTTCTTTTGTCAGTTGAGAAGACTGATTGAGAAGCCACTTTAGACAAACGAATGTAGCGTCTCTAACCACCTTAAGAGCTCTAATTGGCACCAAATGTTTGAGAAACACTTTATCTACAAGGATTAGTCATCTTTATCAAACTTTTATAACTTATTTATCTCAAAGAACTCACCAATTTGTCGTCCCCACTCAACCTCCCCTGCCTTGACAAATTCAAGCTAATCGAAGGCCATTCTTCCAATCGATGAATAAGGAGTTCTAAACCTCTGAATCAAGCATGGTTTATTTCCAATGATAGACATGTCTCTTCTATATGTTTTTAATCGTTTAATGGCACATTTACATCTCAATCTTCATGATTAATTCATCAAAATACCCTGCCCAGTCAACCTTATTAACTAAAAAAGAGGATCACCTATAAAAGAGCCCACTTTGGGGTTATTTTCTCCTGGTAAGGCTTATTGCACAAAGAAAAAAAAGAAAACCAAACACCATAACTTTCAAGGAAGGACTTTTCCATAACAACCTATCTTTAAAAAACCACCATACAAATTATGGGTGGTTTTATAACCTTCTAGTTTTGCTTCAGGTCATAAAAAGAAGTGGTTTTTCCATAGAAAAAAGGGGGATCAAAAAGAAAAATATTCTATGAAAGAAAAAAAACAGTAAGCAAAAGTGAGAAAAATGAGAGAAAAGAAGAAAAGCAAAGTAATAAAGGCTAAAATGAGTTGGAAATTAGAACAACCAAAAGAAAAGACTATATTTTAATCAAAAGTTATATCATTTACCCTTGATGAGATGATGTAGCTCAATAGGCACACCTCGCCTTAACTCCTTTTAAATCTTTACTTGAATGCTTAATATTCATCCCCTATATTTTGATGAACAATGTGTAATTTTGATGTGTTTAATCTTATTTTGAAGTGTTATGCATGTTTTGATGAATATATGTTCAATATGGTAGTCAATGCATAACTTATGGTTTTAAGGTATAGTAGATTGTTAATGTAAGGGTGATAGTTTTTTTAGATAATATCCAAGTCAACTTTAATGGTTATGATAGCCATGGTAAGCTTGGTTTGGTTTGATGGTTATGTATAATATGTTATGATAAGCATGATTTGCCAAAACTATAACTTTTGGTGGTTCAATTTTATGTTTTCTTAAGCCATATAATTGATAATGTTGAATGAAAATAAATTTTAGAATCAATGGAACAATGTAACGTGGAATCCATTTTAAAGTTATGTTATATTTGTTAGTTTTACTATTGTATTGCTTTGTTTGTTTGTTTTCTTGAGGTCTTAGTGGTTTAATTAAATCATTATGAGTGTGTTTGAGCTAATGTTGTTGAGTTTAGGTCATTTTCCAAGTTTTTAACTATTTTCTAGGTTTACAACAGTTTTATAGGTTTGTTTGGTTTTTAGGTTTGATGTTCAAGGGCTAACATTTTGATGTTTTGCAAACTGAAGTTTATGGCTTACCTTGTGTGTTTTGATCAAAGCCTAAGCATATATATAATTATTTGAGACTAATTTATCCATTTGAAGTATGGTTTGGATCAATTAATGCTTAATACCTTTGAAGACCTAGTTTTATGTTTGAAATTGTTGGGTTTGATTCTTGGAATATCTTGTATGAGATTATTAGGTTCAATTCTTGAAACATATTGCATATTGTTCTTTTTTATTTTATGTTTGAGATTGTTTGGTTTAATTCTTGGATTATCTTGCATGAGATTGTTGGGTTCAATTCTTAAAATATATTGCATATTGTTCTCTTTAAATGAGTCTTTAAGCTTTAACTTAACATGGTTTAGCTCTCTATACTTATGATTTGATGCAATATATTCTCTAGCTTCGATTAGATTTCTGGGTTCATATAATATTTTTCATGTTCTTAAAGTTATTCAACCAATAATTGTCATCTGATCTTCACAAATTCTATGTTGGTCGTGGGTTGTGTTTTTAGATCTTGGACTAAGCTAGGAAGTTCAATCCAAGTCATTGGGCTATGCCTTTGGGTTTTGAGCCAGGCTAGGAAGTCCAATTTATGAGAATAGGTTGAGCTTTTTAAGGCTCAAAACTGTTTTTGTCAAATCCAAAATTTATCAAGAAAAAATATGTTTTTAATTTTTTAAGGCATGTTTAACAAACATGCCCTTAAGGCAAATTATAAGCCTGTGATTTTTAGTTAAGGGCATGTTTGGCAAATACACCCTAACATGTTTTTTCACAATGTTATTTTTGGAATTTTTTAATGATTTGCCAATCATAGCCTTAGTTTATTTTTTATTAATTTTTAGATATTTGGAGGATTATTGTGCAATTAATTTTGGGTCTTTTATACTTTTTTTCACCCTTTTATATTTAATATTTGGGATTGTCAACTTATATATAAGAAACTTTTTTGATATTAAATAAATTAATTTGAGAAAAATAGAAATACAAAAAAAAATCCCTCTTTAAAAAAATACTTTTATATTTTAAATTGTATATGGCTAAGTTTCTTTTGAAAAAAAAATCATGTTTGCATTTTTAATCAAAAAATATGAATGAAAAAAAAAGAAAAGAAAAACTAAAATATATTGCATGATTTAGCATTTTTTGAAAAATTTAAAGCAAAATAGTTTTTTATATTTTGCATGCATCATGGACTTAATAACAAGTTTATTAAGCCCATGAAGGACTTGGCTTAAATTTCAAAAATACTAAAAAATTATTTTTTTGTAATATTTTAAGAATTAGAAATTTATACATAAGACATATTCATAAGAGAAACAAAAATAATAAAATATAATTTGGCTTTCGAATGACTTGATTTGACCTACAAAGTCATGGTTCACCTTGTTGAGATGGGTTTGTTTTAACCAATAGACAATTAACTGTTAGAAAAACATCACAGAGCTTTAGTAATAACAGAACAAATGAATAATACAGCTTACCTTAGGTGAGGTGTATTATGGGTGATATTGTCTTCTTTTTACACAATAAGCCCTCTTATCTAGACTTTGTGGACCAATTAGGGGTTTTTAGTGACCAAAACACTAGGTGGCGACTCTAAAATTTTAAACCATATAAAAAAAAAAAAATTGTTCTTTCCACACCTAGAATCTTGATTTAGAAGGACGATCATTATGATGTTGCACACATGTTATAGAATAGAGACTCCATTAGGGATTCTTCTATGGATTAAGCTTCGTTGTTTATCTATTTGTTATGTTTTAGTTTGATTGGTCTATGTATTTGTTTTAGCATGCATTTTATAAATATTGCTCTTGAATTGTATATTGGATATGAATTAATGCCTTTCTGCATCACATGCTTTAGTTTTTTAGATCACACAAGCTTCAATGTTAGATGGGGGATTAATAGTTTGTCCTATAACTATTAGTCAGGGTTCAGATTCGTGAAATACCCAAATCAGATATGAGTGCTTGCTTAGTAATGGTGGACATACATGCCTTAACTGTTCTTGCAATGCCCCTATAATATCCGTATGAGGACCATCGTTGAGCAAATCTAAGACCTTTTTTAGATTAGGTAAACAACTTACTCATATTTCACTTAATGACTAGAACGTGTCTATAGGTGAATGCTTTTAATTATTCATGTTGCATTAAATGCAAGCCTATCCATAATCATCTTATATTACAGGATTTTGAGTTGAAACCATGGCTTTTATAAAATACGTATATTTTCAAGAATTTAGGTAATAATCTAAGTTAGCCTAGTTAAATGAGGGAAACTATCCAATAATCAATGCTAGTGAATTACTACACATTATCAAGGTGAACTATGATACGAATGAAATGGAGAAATTGTTGTCTATCATGGGATACTTGGATGAGACCTTGTTTGAAAAACAATATGGAAGTATAACTAAGTTAATAAGACTTTTAGAACCTAATTATATGTACTCCACCTTTGAAAATATTGATATAATACCTACATTAAAAGAATACAATATGATTCTGGACTTTCCAAATGACAATCATAAAGTTTATTTCAAGTAGAGATTTGAGGATACTACTTATGAGGTAACTAAGTAATTATGCTTGAGTAAGGTCAGCCAATGTAGAACAATTAATGAAGGGTTTAGATGGAAAAATATTGAAGCCATAATGAAGAAAAACATTGAGGAAGGAAAAATAGGAAATGAAAGGTATAAGATAATGGTATTTGCCATATTTAAGGTGGTTGTATCCTCATCTAACAATGGAATCATTAGTCTAGAAGTTGGTAATGCATTCATAGAATATTAGCATACCAAGATCAACCTTTCTGTTATAATTTAGTTAAAACCATATTATCAATCAACCATTATAGAATGCATGAAGAAAAAAAAAGCCATGAGATGTTGTGTTCTAATGTTGTATTTGTGGATTATTAGCCATATTGGGACCTTTAGTGATGTTTTCAATAATTGATCGGGTAATTGGCTATATTAGTTATGCAAATGCATTGGTAACAAGACAACTTGGCGGAGTACAGTATGTTCCAAGGACTTTAGGGTTAACTGATTTTACTAGTTTATTTAAAAATTGATTGTTTCTCGAAGAATTAGACCTTATGAGATAAATTAGGAAAGACTTGTTATGGTGAAGAAAGAAGAGAAAAATGGAGTTGAATTCACATTTAGCCAAAATTATATTGTCTGAAAAAATATAGGAATTTCTAGGTTGGTTGGATCCATAAATCCCATAACCTTTTAATCTGAAGTAGGGCCTTCTCAAATGATTGAGGAGGGGTTAAATAGAATAAGGGTCGATAACAAAGAAAAGTTAAGAGAGTAGTTGGAAAAAAAATCAGAATTGACCTCTGCAATAGTAAAAGGCAACAACAGCTTTTGAAAAAGTAGCTAGAAAAAGAAAAGATAAAATAAAGAACACTCGAATCAATAACTTAAGGAAAAGAATAAACAATGGTGGAAGATCTTGGGGCAATAAGTGAATGGAAAAAAAGAGTTAAAATAGCTAAAGAAATAGCTAAAAGTGTCCAAGATGAACTAAGAATTTGAATAGCCAAGCATGACGAGCTAGTCATAAAATATATGCTCATAGAAAAAAAGTTGGAAAATGTTAAAAAGTTAGCTAAATGTAAGATTAGTTCCAACAAATAAAGGGTAGCCTCTTTTAAAAAGGAAAAAGATAGCCTTAGAACGAAGTTAGATGTTAGAGAAAAAAAGAATCATTTGGCTAGTATTGACATGGATGAAGGAAAAAAAAAATTAATCCCAATATATAGCATAAATTGAGGAAGAGAGAGGTGCTAGAAAAGCTACAGAATCTGATATGAGAGATTTTAAGAAAAGAGCTGAATTTTTAAGGGAACAACTTATGGTGCTACAATCTGAGCTTAAGATTCAAGAGAAAAAGTTTAAGGAGTTAAGGGGTCAGTACCTCGAGATATAAAAGGATCTAATTAAGGTCAAGAAACAATATAATAAAGAACAAGATTACTTTAACATTTTGATGTTCAAATAAACTCCAGAATAGCCAAGCTTGACATTAAGAGAGAAAAGCTTCATAGGTCAATGGATAAAGTAAAACAGATAAAAAATACAGTTTGAGTGCATGAAAGAAGCATTAAAACCTTAGCTTCCAGTAATGACATTTTGCTTACTAATAATACATTATTCCATGACAAGATAAGATAAGGAAAATGATAAGAAAGATTGAGCAAGTGGTTTATCAAGCTAAGAGGTTACAACAACAGGCCGCCCAAGTAAAAAATAATGTTGTAAAATATCGAGAACACTTGGATGCAAACACTATTTGTTTTATAAACATAGTCAATATAGGCGATGTCTTTTATAAGTAGTGATGTAAAGCCTTAAATGAGACGTAGTAAAGCTTATCACCCTAATTAAGAAGACACTAAGGGGGAATCTATAGAAACCTATGTTACTTTACCAACAGTAGCAATTTATCCAATAACTACGACTCCCTTCAATTAATTGAATTCAAGCTCTAATGGAATATCTTTAGAATCTCAATTCACGGGCCATTATCTATATATCCAACATATTTGTCCTATAAAACTACCTTTTTATGGTAGACTTGACTAAAGAAGAAGTTCTGAAAGAGAAGCTTGTGGAAAAAGAAGCTTGTGAAAAATAGGCAGCTTTAGAAAAAAAAAAGATAAGGATAATAAAAAGGTCTAATCTATATGACCTAGTAAAAGCAGTAGAAATATGTCCAGTCCCCAATGTCATAGCACCGAAGAAATTTTGAGTGCTCATGTTTATCAAGTATATGAGAACTTAGTGCCCCGTGTTATAATAATTAGGACCTATGATGGGACACCTAAGCCTATTGTTGGGAACATTGACATCGAACTAGTTATTAGCCCATAACCATTTCAAGTAACCTGTAAGTAAGCAATATATGCAATTGGTGTTATAGCATCTTATTTGCATCAAAGGATTAAATTTACTATTAATGTTAAGTTGGTAACCATAAAGTATACAAAGATCTTAGCAATGGTGAGAAATATGTCAATCCTATACATTAAAACTAAAAATTACACGGACTAGAATCTACACGCATTCAAGGTTGAGAATGCAGATTGGGTGACTGAGAAAACCATATGTGAATGCTAATCAAAGGTTGAGGCTAAGGTTCAAGCCCAAGAAGAAAGACTTTGCAATAGCAGCTGAGATCAAAAGAGAAAAAAAGGTTGCATAAATTGAAGGAAGGAATCCTAACAAGAGAATAATGGAGATTTTATCTATCCAAGTGACATTTCTACGATCGACTTGCATGATGAAAACATGCAAAGAGCTGAAAAACCTAGAAGAAAAAATGGCTAGAGCTATAATTAATTATCTAGAAGAAGCCAAGAACCCTGAAAAGGATCATCCCAAGCTATAATTACCCTAGTTAACTGTTAACATACTAGAAGATAGTCTTATGGAAGGATTCATGAGAAAACTAGCTGAAAGAGTAGAGTTGAACAATTGGAAGGTTCAAGATACCACAAATGTTTTTAAGAAATAATTTCATTTAAGTGTGCTTTTTGTTGATGTGTTTAATTTAAGTTTACTTTTTATATATCGTGTTTGTCTTCTAAATATCATGTTTTACCTAGCTGATAAATGGCTCTGGATATCAACTTTAGGTCTTTTGTGTGTTTAAGCCACCTTTTTAGATTTAATGAGATCATGCACTTGCTTTCATCTCTTGCCTTTGTTTATTTAGATTTCCTAGGCGAATTGACCACTTATGTAAAAACACTTTGTACTTTCAAACAAACTGAAAGCGAATCTTTAATAAAAACACAAACTTATTGTATTGAGAATAATTAACTTATCTTTGATAAAAATATAATTGCCATGAATGAGGAAGAATATGAAGAGGAAGATGTAACTGAGTTTACTAAGCTAATTAAGTAGTCTAAGAAAGCTCTAAAACCAGCAAAAAAAAGAACTAGAATTAGTGAATGCAGGCACTGAGCAAGATAAGAAAGAGATGAAAATTAAGATGTTAATTGTTGTTAAAGAAAAAGATGATTTGGTCACCTTATTAAAAGAGTATGTTGATGTATTTACTTGGTCATATGCTAACATGCTTGGGTTGTATACTAATATTATGGTAAATAAGCTGCCTTTGATAAACGGATGCAAGCCTATCAAGCATAAATTTAAAAGAATGAGACCTGATATCCTGATTAAGGTAAAAGAAGGGGTGAAAGAAGCAATGAGATGTCGAGTTCTTAAAAGTAGTCAAATACCCATAACGGATGTCCAATGTAGTGGTTGTGCCTAAGAAAGGTAATAAAATTTGAGTATGAGTGGATTTTAAAGATCTGAATAGAGTAAGCCCAAAAGATGACTTTTCTCTACCTCATATAAATGTATTTATAGACAATGTCATAAAAAGCTATATTTACACTTCTATGGATAACTTCTTGAGGTATAATAAAAAAATATCCAAAGAAAACAGGGAAAAGACTACCTCCTTCATAACCCTATTAAGAGCGTTCTATTACAAAGTGATGTCCTTTGATTTGAAAAATGTTGGAGCCACATATGATGATAACTCTCTTTCACGATATGATGCATAAAGAATTTGAAGTATATATAGATGATATGATTGCTAAGTCTCAGGTAGAAAAGGATCATATATATATTTTGAGGAAGCCATTCAAGAGTTTGAGAAAGTACAAATTAAACTTGAACCCTGCAAAGTGCATATTTAGGGTAAAATCTGGGAAATTATTTGAATTTATAGTAAGCAATAAAGGAATTAAAATAGATCCTGATAAAGTCAAAGTCATTCAAGAAATGTTAGCACCACACCCAGAATTGAGAGAAGTAAGAGGCTTTTTAGAGAAGTTAGATTGCATAGCCCGTTTTATCTTTTAATTGATGGCCACATGTGAACCAATTTTTAGGTTGTTGCGGAAAAAGAATTTGGAGTTTGGAATAAGGATTGTGAAGAAGCCTTTGATAAGATCAAGCAATACCTACTGAACCCACCTCTCTTAATACCACCAATTCATGGGAGGCCTCTTATCTTGTACCTAATAGTGAATGAGCAGTAATGGATTGTGTGTTAGGGAAGCATGATAAGATTAGAAGAAAAGAGCAGGCTATTTACTATGTCAGGAAGAAATTTATAGAGTACAAAGTCCGCTACAATATCATTGAAAAATTATGTTGTTGCATAGTATTGAGTGTTACGAGGTTGTGTTAGTACATGTTATACTATACCACTCGGCACATCTCCAAGATAGATCTTCTTAAATATATGTTTAAAAAACCATACTTGTCAAATTGGGTCACAAGGTGGTAAGTTTTGTTATATGAATATGATATTGTCTACATGATCAAAAAGGCTATAAAAAAGAGTGAAATTGTTGATCACTTAGCTAATAATACCATTTAAGATTACGAAGCTCTAAACTTTAACTTTCTAGATGAAGATGTCATGGCATTTGAAAATGAAGAAGGGAATGATTAGTGGATAATGTATTTCAATGGAGTAGTGAATATATGTGGCCATAAAGTAGGGGCTGATATAATTCCCAAGATGATAATACTAATAACATAGCTGAGTATGAAGCATGCACCCATGATTTGGAAGTGGCATTGGAAATGAAAGTAAGAAAGATAAATGTATACGAGGATTGAACATTGATAATCTATCAAGTGATGGGAAAATAAGAAGTACAAGAAATGGAGTAGTAAATTCATGAAAGAATCTATAAGGATCATATTATACGAGACCAAATAGATGTCATAATGAGAAAGAGGTTAAGAAAGTATTGCAAGAAGTACATGAGGGAATTTATGCTATATGTATAAGTGGACATATAATGAACAAACAGATACAAAAAAGCTGAATATTTTTGGATGACTATTGAGAGAGACTACATGAATTATATAAGAAAATGTTATAAATACTACATACAGAGAGACAATATCAATACACCACCAGTTTCTTTATTCAACATGGTATCACCTTAGCTTCTTATGATATGAGGAATACATGTTATTAGGCCTATTAATCCAAAAACTAGTAATAGGCACATATTCATCTTGCTAGCAATCAACTTCTTTACCAAGTAGATCAAAGCTTGCTCATATACCCATGTGACTCAGAAAGCCATCAAAATGATTTATTGAGAAAGATCTGTTGTGTTGATACAGCATACTTAAAAGAATAGTAACAAATAATACTCAGAACTTAAAGGAAAAATAATTGCCAATTTATGTGCCAAATGGAAAATCAAGCTTTCAAATTCATCCTCATACAGGTCAAAGATGAATGAGACTATAAAAGCTTCTACTAAGAACATAACAAAATTATCTAGAAAATGGTGATCACTTACAAAGACGAGCACAAATAGCTCATTCATGCTCTTCATGCCTATAGAATAGCTGTAAGAATGACAATTGGGGCCATACCTTATTCACTAGTATAAGGAATAGAGATAGTTATGCCTTTGAAAGTAGAAATTTAGTCTCTAAATGTCCAAATGGAGTTAGATTTGAAAGAAGCTGAATGGATAAAGATATGATATAAGTAGTTAAACATGATCAATGAAAATAGGTTAGGGATAATATGCCACCGCCAATTATACCAAAGAAGAATAAAAAAAAAACACATGACATGAAAGTTTAGCCAAGAGATGTCAAAGAAGGTGATCTGGTATTGAGAAAGATTATGCCATTATCGAATAAAGATCATAGCAAATAGGCATCGAACTATGAAGGCCCTTATGTGGTAAAAAGAGGCATTTTCATACGGAGTATTGTCGTTGATCTGTATGGATGAAAATGATGTAATTAGGCTTATAAATTGAGATTTTATAAAGAAATATTTTGTATGATGTATCATTCTCATTAATAAAGAAATGTTTTGGCCAAGAATTCTCTTCACATATATTCTTCCCTTCTTTTATAAATAAAAATAACAATCAATAAAACACTCATTACAATGTTTCATGATCTCACAAACTCAAAAATCTATCAAAAGTCCATGTTGAAAAAAAAATATCTTCCTTAATGGCATTTTAGAAAGTTGAACTTGAACAAATTTTAATTTTAGAATTAATTTGATATTTGCTCAAAACAACATTTGATATCCTACTCGTAGGATGAAGAACAAATTAATCAAGCAATTCTCATTTAGAAGTGACCTATAAACCTCAAATATAATAAGAGTTCAACCAAAAATCACATTTAACTTCATACCATGTCTTTTAAACCGTGTTTTAACTAAATGCATAATTGCATGTAGCCGATTCACTAATTAAAGATTCATAAAAATATAGTCCTATGTAAAAGTTTAAATTATTACACTGGACATGAATAAAGTTTATTGGTTCTAATTGTTTGTACTTGAAATAAGGAAATGCCATTTTTGTTATCCTTCTATATTCTAAAATTAATATATCCTTTGTGATACCAATTTGATTATGGATAAGTTTTTTTTTATAAGAAACTTTGACTAGGATCACACCTCAATATTAGAAGACATATGGAAATTCAAGGATCAAAGACAGAGGATATGCTGTGAAAAAATCCAAAACCTAGAGAGCCTGAAAAACTCAAAGAAGGAAAAAATCAAAACAAATAAGGATACCCCTCTAGAACAATAAAAAAGGGGAAGTAAAAGAAAACGATAAAAGAAAAAAAATTTAAAAGATATAAAAGAAAAGAAAAGAAGTAGCTAACATTGATCTTAAGTCTATAAAACTCTGAAATACTCTTTGAGCTTTATAAATCATTTTCTTTCATAGCTAAGAGTCATAGTCTGCATGACATGCCTTAAAAAGCCTTTTCAAATCAGGCAAACAAGCAACTTAGACTAATAAAAGAACATTCTCAAAATGCAGAAGACTTCATCATGATAGTCATGATATTGCAAACAAATTACTCATTATTATTAATGCTGATAAAATGAGTGCTCAAAATGAGACAATTTTTTTTAATAAAAAATATCAAATTTTTGCTCAAGTTTTTTATTTTGAAATCAATAAAAAGATGGTCACCTCAACATACACCTCCACCAATTTCAATTTCATTAACGCAAGAAAATAAATCATTCCTATCCCAAAACAAAATCCCAGGGAATTGTAAAATTCAAAAAAGTTGGATGTTTTAAACTAACATCATAATAATTTATGTTTTAAAAATAGAAAAGATCAAGAGTCTGCAAGTTATTATGGATAGAGGTTATCTCACTTAAACCAAACCAAAAAAAAAAATAAAGAGGGATTTCAAAAACCATGTTTTCTTAAGCCATTAACAAAAGCACATTTCGGAAGGAATAGACAAAATACAAAGGGGCAGTTTTAGTTATAAAAGCAATTTAATCTCCCCATGATAGTAAAAAAAAAAAAAGACAAAGGGGTAACTTTATTCTAAACTCTTTCAGGCAATTAGTGTTATATATTTGGAGGCGCAAGATGATCTCCTCAAAACAATTTACGAGCAAAAAATTTTCATCCGATAAATAGGTCACTAAAGGGATCATGAAAGTTGTGAAAAGACTTATAAGCCAACTAAGATAGGTTAGAAACCAAGTGATCAAGAGAGCTCAAAGAATTGAGAAGAAGGGGGCTATATTTAAATACAGGTAAAAATGAATGCATAAACATTATAAAATATTTTCAGGAACTTTATAAAGAAGATTCCCTGAAAGCAACTAAAAGGCTTCAACAAATATGAACCATCAAAAATCCAATCCAAATTGATCTTGAGATGACTAAAAGTCCAGCATAGACAATCCAAAGAAAATCATAAGGTGGATCACCTCAGAAAAGGAGACTAAGACGTCTCTTTGGAAAAATCTAAGACACCGTTAAAAAATCATCATCAATCGATCATCTTATTTATGAAGAATCCTAGATGTTTTTCATACTATGAGCAGGTCACTCGATTATAGACCATAGATGGGTCACCTAAACACAGACCATTCATGAAAAATCTTAGATATTTTTCACACCATGGATAGGTCATTCGAACACAAACCACGAGCAGGTCACCCAATAACATACCATAGGTAGGTTACTCGATCACAGACCACGAGCAAGCCACTCGATCATGGACCACAAGTGGGTTACTCTAACATAGATCATTTATGAAAAATCCAAAATATTTTTCATACAATGGGCTAGCCGCCAGAAAAACAACACCATTTTGAGAATAAAAAGAAAACCCTTAATGTTTAAAATAAATGAATACAACGATAACTACCTCTTGGTTTGTTAATATCAAAACTACTTAGTCAATATTTCTCCTAACCTGGAAAGACCTTCATACATTTTCTTTACAAACTTACTTTCTAAAATTCATTATAAGACTTTATATCGTAAGTAATGTATAGAGTCAGCAACTACTATAACCTAATTTTGGGTCCTTTAAAATTCCTTTTATGAAAAAATATATTTTTCTTCAAAAATATTCATAAATTAAAAAAAACACATAGAAATTCAAAATCCAAAAGTATCTTCAGGTCACAAATAGATGAGTTGTAACAAGTCAAAACACCAAATAAAAAGTCAATTTATGATATTATTAATGAAGATGGGATGAAGATGGGCTTAATTGCATAAATTAAAAGTTGAAGGACCTAAATGAACTACATGACAAAACAATAAGGGGATAATTAAAGAAAAAAAATGAGAATTTAAGATCAAATGAAACAAAGATATTGAAAAATATGATAGACTTGTAAAATAATTAAGTCCAGGGACTTAGTTGAGCTTTTAATAAGCCGAATTGATTTAATCAAGTGTTAATCAAAAGCAAGATTAAGTTTCAAGGTCAATTCGGTCAAAATTAAAAGAGTTAATTAAGTTAAAGGACTTAATTAAACTTTTAACGGGTTTAATTGATTAATTGGTTGATTTAAGGGTTTAATTGCAAAGAAAAGAAAGTTTAAAGGTCAATTAGGGTTTTAATTGAAAAAAATTCAAAATCAAAGACTAAAATGCAAGAAGCACGTATATGGAGGGACTGAAATTGACTACATCAAGGGTCAAATTGAGACAATTAAAGTTTAATGGTCAATTGGAAATCAAATTGCACAATCTGGAAACCAATGAGTAATTTATAGAAGGTGTGCGAATAAAAGGATTCCAATCAATATTTCCAAGGATCTAAATCCATAATTAAAAAAAAAAGGTTAATTTAAAGCTCATGCACCAAAATTTAAAGTCGAGGGACTATAATGAAAATTCTTAAAACCCTAATTTTTAGGGATTTGAAACAGGCAACATCTCGCTTGATATTGCTTGGGACTTCAATAAAGAGAAGGGATGATATGTCGTTAAACCATTATTCTTCTTCTTTTTCTTCAAGTAAGAAGGATGATTAAGAAGTCACCTTCAAACGAATGATTGTTCTAGCCACCTCAAGAGCTCTAATTGACACCAAACACTTGAGAAACACTTTCTCTACAAAGATCATTCATCCTCTTCAAATGTTTATACCTTATTTATCTTAAAGAACTTGCCAACATCTTATTCCTACTCAGCCTTCTCTACCTTGACATATTCAAGCTTATCAAGGACTAATCTTCCAATCAATGAATGAGGAGTTCTGGACCTTCAAATTGAGCATGATTTAGATCCTTTAATAGCACATTTACATCCTAATCTCCATGATTAATTTATTAAAATACTCAACCTAATCAACCTTGACTGGAAAAAAAGGTCACCCGTAAAAGATCCTACTTTAAGGTTGTTTTCTCTTGGTGAGGTTCATTACACAAAGGACAAACTAAAACCAGACACCATAACTTTCGGGGAAGGTCATCGAAGAGAGAGTGAGGGGGATAATCTTATATAACAACCTATCTTTGAAAAACCACCATAAAGATTATAAGTGGTTTTATTCCTTTCTTGTTTTGATTCAACCTATAAAAAGAGTGGTTTTTCCTTGGAGAAAGGGGGGATCGAAAAGAAAAATAGTCCAGGAAAAAAACAAAGAAACTTAGTAAGATAAAGTGGAAGAAAAGAAGAAGAGCAAAGTAACAAAGCTTAAAAGGAGTTAGAAAGTAGAAGTTATTGGGTTTGATTATTGGAATATCTTGCATATTATTCTACTTGAATGAGTTTTTTAGCTTTAATTTAACATGGTTTAGCTCTTTATATTTGTGATTTGATGCAATATGGTCTCTAGCTTTAATTGGATGTTCTAGGTTCATGTAATGTTCTTCATGTTTTTAAGGATATTCAATCAAAAACTATTATTTGATCTTCATAAACATCTTGGGTTGTGTTTTTGGGTCTTAAGCCAAACCAGGAAGTCCAATCCATATGATTGAGCTGAGCCTTTAGGTTTTAAGCTAGGCTGGGAAGCCTAGTCCATAAGACTAGGTTGAGCTTTTTAAGGCTTAAGACCATTTTTGGCAAAGTAACGATTCGTTAAAGAAAAAATGTGTTTTTGAGTTTTTAAAACATGTTTGGCAAACACACCTTTAAAAAAATTTCCAGGCCTGTGATTTTTAGTTGAGAAAACATTTGACAAACATGTCCTGACACATTTTTTCACGACCTTATTTTCTGATTTGTTTTTGTTTTTTACCAAACACAACCTTAATTTATTTTATTATTAATTTTTAGATTTTTGGATGATCATTGTGTAATTAATTTGGATCTTTTATACCGTTTTTACCCTTTTATATTTAATATTTGATATTGTGAGCATATATGTAAGATATTTTTTTTATTAAATAAATCAGTCTGAAAAAAAAAAGAAAAACATCAAAAATCCTTCTTTCAAAAATAAAATATTTATATTTTAAATTGTATATGGTCAAGTTTCTCCAAAAATAATTATTTTGCATTTTCAATTAAGATTTAATCCCATCTCTATAAATCTTATCTCTTAAAATAAATAAAAAATAGAAATGACCCGGACTCATGTGCCTAACTTTGTTGGCTCGCGCGTAAGGCTCTTATCTCTTAATGGGTCAGGCATTTAGCCTCTTTTCTTTATCTCATTTTTATTTTTTTAAATGTTTTTTTATCCCTGAAGATTTGAAATAAAAAATAATTAATATATTTTAAAATTTTCATTTTTAATATTAATATGATATTTTTTAATAAAATTATCCAGCAATTGTTTTCTAACCTTTCATGATTTGTTTTCATTTTTTTTCCTAAGTTTAATTTTTTTGGCTTTTCCCTGCTAGTTTTTCTATTTTCACGTAATTATGTTTTTAATCCAAAAACCCTAATATATTATTTTTATATTTTTAATACACTAGTGGCATAATTAGGAAAACGTTAGTTTTTTATTAAAATTTGCAAGAGAACGAAGAGAACAAAGGAAAAGAAAGATGAAGAAACGATTCACAGGAGAGAACAAGGGAGAGGGTGGGAAAGGGGAGGGGCGGCTGAAACAAAAATCAAAAGGGAAATAATGTTTTAGAGTTAGGTGAAGTTTATATTTATACCTCTTTCACTAGTCACTCGGGTCAAAAAAAAAATTTTTAAATCAAAATAATATCATTTTAGTAAAAAAAACAAAAGTCAACGGGTTGCAACCAGATCTTGCCGGGTCAACTAGGTCGTTGGGTCACATCGGATTTTCTTCTCCTGTTTTTTCTTCAACCCGGTCTGGTTCCAGTCCCGAATCGACCTGCCGAGCCGAATTTTAAAACTATATTTTTTAATTTTTCATTTACTATGAATGGAATTCTTCGTGTTAGGCATGACTTATAAAGACATCGTAAATCATAAAAGAAAAATCAATGTAAATTGCCAATAAAATCATTTGCATAATAACAAACATACATAGAATTAGTTCCGCTCAACAAAATCATTTGCATAATAACAAATCAAATCCATAATTCATACATGTGAGGGAGATGTGAAGGAAAAGGAGAGGAAAGCTTAGCTTAGGGATCCCATCGCATAACATCATCAACGGTTGCACAAATGGACATTATTTCCAAGCGATGAAACTCCAACCCATTTATTTACAGTACAGACACATTTATTAAACAGAGTCTTGGATTTTCTCAAAATCATTTTTCTCCCTCTCCCTTTTACTGGATTCCCTAATCATTAAAAGCCCCTCCCTCCTCCATTTCTCTATTATCCACGATGCCAAACACCAAAAAAAAAAAAAAAACCTGAAAAATCTGCTGACACACACAAAAAAAGTCCCTCATTTCTTGTGGAACACTAAATAAACCCCACTTCAGAGAGTACACAATCTCTATACTCTCCCCTCGTTATTCTCGTCTGTCAAACCGGGTCGCTGCCATGCCTCCCCACATGGTGATGTCTGCGTCAGAGAGAGCGAGTTCAGCCACACTCGCGAGTACAGAAACAGAAACCTTATCTACGCCATGGCATTCTCGTAAATGGAACCGGACTCTGTGGCCAGTTAACTAACAGTCCGTTACTACTCATCTCTTTAACAAGAGGATTTTAGCAGATATACAAAGACACATGCATGCCACACAAATCAACGGTCAAGATTCTCTCTGCTTTTTAACTAGATCACTCTCACCCTTAGATCCGAAAATATGAGAGGACTAACCATGGTTAGAAGAAAACATTATTTCGAACCATGGTTAAGTTAAGCTGCAAGTCACTTGAGTTAAACTTAAAAAACACAAGTGTTTTTATGTTCTTCTTTTTCTGTTGGGTTTTCTGGGAATAGAGAGAGAGGAGAGATGAAAATTCTGAACTTGAAGTAGTAGTACGTGTTGGTCTCCCTCTCTATAACATCATCTTCTTTGTTTTTCTGTTACTGCTATTGTTATCTTGGGGTTTTTGATTTAGTTAAGAATTTCCATTTATGGAACCCTCAAGTTCTCAGATCTCTGTTGTTTGATCTGTTTATGTTTATTCTTGGGTTTTTCAGTTCTGTGTAATGTAATCATCACCATCGGATTCAACAACATTATCGTTTCATAAAACCTAACGAAAGAAAAGAAAACCCATAAATTTTTCCTTCACTTTCTTGAGAAAGTTCGAGTATTTTCTCTCTTTTGTGTCATTTTTAATAAACCCATTTGGTTTTTAGATCTCTGGATCTGTTTCAATCGTTGTAAAGATAAAAATTTCTAGTTTCCAGATCTAGGTTCTTTTTTTTTTGGTAGGTTTTGAATTAAAATGAATTATTTCCCAGATGAAGTATTAGAGCATATTTTCGATTTTGTAACATCACAAAGAGACAGGAACTCAGTGTCTCAAGTATGTAAACCATGGTACAAGATCGAAAGTACTAGCAGGCAGAAGGTTTTTGTAGGGAATTGTTATGCAATTAGTCCTCAGAGAGTGATTGAGAGGTTTCCAGGTTTAAAATCTATTACTTTGAAAGGAAAGCCTCATTTTGCTGATTTTAATTTGGTTCCAAATGATTGGGGAGGCTTTGTTTATCCATGGATTGAAGCTTTTGCAAGGAATAGTGTGGGGTTAGAGGAGCTCAAGTTGAAGAGGATGATAATATCCGATGAGTGCTTGGAGCTCATTTCAAGGTCTTTTCCCAATTTCAAGTCCTTGGTTCTTGTTAGTTGTGAAGGCTTCACTATTGATGGCCTTGCTGCTATTGCTTCTAATTGTAGGTAAGAAATGCTTTGCTTTGTGGGTTTTTGTTTTTGTCTTGTTTGATTACCTATCTGGCTTGTATTTTGCTATTACTGCTGATTTTTCATTTATAATTTTTTTAAGCTTGATACAAGAAAACTAGGCTTCTTAACATAGTTTTGGTGGTTGCTATTTGTGGAGTACTAATGCAACTGCTAACTCTGTTCTGGCCATGGTGGTTGTTAATTTTTGAATACTAGTGCAAGTGTCAAGTCTGTTTGGGTTCTTACTAGCAATTTGGTTTTGGAATGCCTTTGATTTGACTAGAGAGAAGGAATATTGAGACTAGTATTCTTAGATTTGGGATTTGTTTTGCAGTACGGGTTTTGGTTTGCATTGCATGGGGTTCTGTGGCTGTCAAATTGACGGTGGATGTATGGTTATTAAGCAATTAATGCTTGTATCTGCTTGCCAGCTGCTGAATATAGAGTAAAATTACACCGTAAAAGGCTTAGGAATCTATAATGGAGAGGTGGATGTAGCTTGGTATAACTGTACAGTGAAAAGTGTTGGATGATTTGATGATTCTTTTGTTTTTTGATCTTGAAGGGCATGTGATTCAGCTCTATACTTACTGTTATTTATAATGTTCTGTAGGCATTTCTGTGGTGTTGGTGTTGCTATTTGTAAATGTTACTGCATTGGTCCCTCGTTCCAAAAAAAAAAAACAAAACAAAAGAACCTCCCTTTATGATTTCTGAAGTCTCTTTCTAATTCCCAATTGAGTCTTAAGTGGCGTTCATTGTTAGTCCAGATGGTTATTTCACGTTTGAGGCTTCAATTATTTGTGAAAATTGGTATCCAATTTGATCTCTTTAAAAGCCTCTGAAAGATACAATGCTGACTAAACAAGGAGCAATAATCATTTCGTTGACTTAATACGAATAGAAGGAAATGACGTGAGGGGTTTCAGGAGATTGGTTTCAGGAGATAATTAGCTATGTTCTAACTACTTTGAATGTCTTTCTTCAACCCAGGTTTCTTAGGGAGCTGGACCTGCAAGAAAACGATGTCGAAGATCATAGAGGCCATTGGCTTAGCTGCTTTCCTGATGCCTGTACATCTCTTGTATCACTTAATTTTGCATGTCTCAAAGGAGAGGTCAATGTAGCAGCACTTGAGAGACTTATAGCAAGATCTCCTAATCTGAGGAGTTTGAGGTTAAATCATGCAGTGCCACTTGATGTACTTCAAAAAATATTGATCCGAGCACCTCATTTAGTGGACTTGGGTGTAGGGTCTTATGTAAATGATCCAGATTCTGAGACCTATAATAAATTAGTGATGGCTATTCAAAAGTGTATGTCAGTCAAGAGTTTGTCAGGATTTCTGGAGGTTGCTCCCCACTGCCTATCAGCTTTTCACTTAATTTGCCCGAACTTGACTTCCTTGAACTTAAGTTATGCTCCAGGAATTCATGGTGCTGAGCTCATAAAGCTAATTCGCCACTGCATGAAACTCCAGCGCTTATGGGTATGCCTGTTTACCTGTTTTTAGGAACTCACAAGTTTACTTGTTCTCATGCTGACTTTTAGTGGTTTTTGCTATATCTGTAGATACTGGACTGCATTGGAGACCAAGGACTAGAAGTTGTTGCTTCCACTTGCAAGGATTTGCAGGAAATAAGGGTCTTTCCTTCTGATCCGTACGTAGGGAATGCAGCTGTGACAGAAGTGGGCTTGGTCGCTCTTTCTAGTGGTTGCCATAAGCTCCACTCAATTCTATACTTCTGTCAGCAGATGACCAATGCAGCCCTCATTACTGTAGCTAAGAACCGCCCCAACTTTACCCGCTTCCGGTTGTGCATCCTTGACCCCACAAAACCAGACGCTGTGACCAATCAGCCATTGGATGAAGGTTTTGGGGCTATTGTTCATTCATGCAAGGGTCTCAGGCGGTTGTCAATGGCTGGCCTGCTGACTGATAAAGTTTTCCTCTACATTGGAATGTATGCCGAGCAGCTTGAAATGCTTTCTATTGCATTTGCTGGGGACACTGACAAGGGAATGCAGTATCTGTTGAATGGTTGCAAAAAGCTTCGCAAGCTAGAGATAAGGGACTGCCCTTTTGGTAATGCAGCGCTTTTAATGGACGTGGGAAAGTATGAAACAATGCGATCCCTTTGGATGTCATCGTGCGAAGTTACCCTTGGAGGCTGCAAGTCCCTTGCGAAGAAGATGCCAAGGCTCAATGTGGAGATCATTAATGAAAATGATCAGACGGATGCTAGTGCTGATGATAGCCAAAAGGTAGAGAAGATGTTCCTATATCGGACTTTGGCGGGGCGAAGGGAAGATGCACCAGAGTTCGTTTGGACTTTATAGGTGAACCAGGGGTGTGTTTTTTAGGCCCTGCCCACTATTTCACTGTTATTAAGTAGTTGTACTTTGTTTAGGCAGCTGATTTTATGGATTTTTTAGCCTATTGGTGTTCCAGTGGCATGCGACTATTTTTTTTTTTTTTTAATTTGTAAGAGATTGCTACTTTGTACTTCATGTTTTTATAGATATAACTGTGCAAGTATTGGCATGATCAGCCAGTTCCAGCAGGAATTGGATTCTCAAGTACGAGTTTGCCTACCTTCCTTTTAAGCAGATCTTCACAAGACTGGAGATAATGGAACTCCTATAGAGTATGGGGCAGAAGAGTTTTGCTAGATTCTTTAACAAAGCCAAGTGGGTTTATTAGCTCACCCAATTATATCACACGGTCCTTTCATTCTGCCATGCATCAATGTTGTTAAAAACTCATTCTGTGTCAATGGGGTTTGAGTCAGGTTTTATATCGGATCGGACATGGTTAAGAGTTGACCAGGTTGGTCACTTCTAATTAACTCGTGAACAGGTCAATTTAAATCTAGTCAAACCTATAACTGGAAATAGAAACCGGATTTTACTTGACTTGACTTCCATGCTCTTTGCTAGGATTTCAGCTTGTTAGTAACACACATGAATGGAAGTTCTTCAGATAAATAAAATTCTAGGTGTGGCTAAGCTTACAGGCTAAAATTATACCAACTTAGAGTTTTTTGATATCATAATGCATTAAAATATATTAATATAATTTTTTTATTTTATTTTTGACATTAAAACTATAAAAAACACTAAAAACCATTAGTTTGATATTTTATCAAATAAAATACACTTACAAATAAAAATATTCTCAAATACTTGTGTTTTGCGTTTGGTTGTAATAGTTTTTGTGGTGGGAGTTTGAAAAAATAAATTAAAAAAAACCCCCACAAATTAAGAGTTTTTAGCAAAATAAATATGAAATTATAATATATATTAATTAACCAAACATTTTTTAAACCACCGTTATAGCAAAACACCATCTACACCACAAAACGGACCCCAAGTAGCATAGCAGAAGCGCTGGGAAATCATAAACGGCAGTCAACGTCAGTATATTAATGAATTCTTGGCTTCTAGCAGATGATAATAAGCTGTACCAAATTTCATATTGCGCAACTCCTCTACTGCAGTTGAAGGTGTCCCAACGTATGCTTTCCCTCCAAAGAGAGAAGTTTCCTGAAACTTCACGCAGGTATCTTTTGTGGGTTCTTGCCGATAATACAAGCAGTTGACCATTAGCTTACAACCTTTACTTTTAACTTAATGGAGACCTTTTCCACCTTCCACGATCCTTCAAAGTCATGAAGTAACTGACATCAGCTTGCAGAGTAAATATGAAGCTTTCCTTGCTGACGCAAAAGAAAAGAAAGAAATGCTTTGCTAGAAGCTTTCAGCACAGGAGTAAGCTTTGCCAGAGAACTTTATCTAGGATGCCGCATTAAAGTCTAGAAGATAAATGAAATCATAGCATTGAGGCATATTCATATTGTTTCCAATTTGGAGGAAATGACTATTAAATTATATGCGCATAGAAACCCATACAAATACAGAATCTCTCAACAACCAGATAAGAAGATCGCGAAACCAGAATTACCAGACCCCATATACATCATTTGAAACTTAATGAAGCAACCATATTTTAGAAGCAGCACTCCTCCAACACACAACAGCAACAAAGTGCGGCCAAACTGCACATTTAGAATAAATAACCATCATTATCACATCAATAATTAAGAAAAAAGGCGGCATTCATTAAATTAAGTCAGTACACAAAATCAAATAGATACCATATTGCAAGGTGAAGTAACTACGGATTTAGCAATCCAATTTCCAAAATACCAATAGTTAAGAGACTGGGAGCATTCAGAGCAACAAAGAAGTATCAAGTGCTCCCTCATTTACAATGCAAAATCATTGAGTGAGAGAATGCCAGATTGCTAACCAAATGACAAACCTATATGCATTTGCAGCATGGAAAGCCGCTCAAAGCCACAGGATATGAAACCAAAGATTTAATATCAAACACGGAAAAGACACATGCTGATGTCCACAAGAGAGAAACATCAAAGACAATGATCACAAGGTATCAAAAAGCTCCTGTTTGTCCTGGGGACCCAGAACTTATAGATATTGACTATGACTGAAGTAACAGTCAGTTGTCGATTTGTCAGATAACTTGTTGAGTTCTGAATTCCGAGCTCTGAATGCTACAAGTGTAAGAAATATGGTAATCCATTGACCTAGTCAGGTCTTTTATGATCTACAGAGCTTATTCAAAATCTTTTGTTTTCTTTACGGCGACTGCCAATTTTTGTGATGAGCATAGACACTTCTTTTCAATGCCGTGTCAGGACCTTCATAGGAATGGTACTAGTAAGAGGCTTATTCTAGACAATAAAAACTGCTAGATGTATATGGCTGTCCGCTGTTGTATGTCGGGCAATTGTTTAGGATCTTGTTCGACATAATTTGTGAGCTATGATAATGAAGTAAATTATCCTGGTGCTCCAATAAGATTATAGATACTTAACCATCATGTTTAATGCCATCCTAGCCACCTCATATTGCTAAATAAAACCCTCAAGGGTTAATTATACAATCCATCACAGATAGTTATATGGCATGTTTAATGTCTAGTAATGTATTGGCTTCAACCTCCTACTGGGCAATTCCAAAATTGAATTTGAACAAGTTTCTAAGAGGAGAACAGCTTTCTAATACTAAATTTTCAAGTATTTTGGCTGTTTTTGCGTAATTGTCTATCATCCCACTTGCTTCCTCCATGTCCTTTCTGTTGCAAACTTCTCTACCTACGAGTTCCTAGTTATACCCAAACTTTGCATCTACAAAAAATACCTGACACCCTATCCAGAATTTAGAATGAATCCAAACTTGTGATAGTGACATATTTAAACAGTGATGTATGTGTATGCATGCATGTTTCTATAAAGAAGAGCAAAACGAAAATCCAAATTGATATTCCCTTTGGACCTCAAGTTAACAAGGAGGCTACTGATTAGAGCTCCAAGGTTTCATACCTTTTGCTTCGCTGACAAGGGGGGAAAATCTCATATAATTTAAATAATGAATCGCCTAATAAAACCCAAAAGAAATAGATGTCCAGGAGTTCCCATCTCGCAGAGTTACTTGCCACAAGGTGACAAGACAATCAGATCCTACCAGAGTTTGAACTAAACGCTAGCCAATGAACACCAGATATCAAAAGCCTCTAGCTGATTTAGCACCAATTTTACCAAGACCTTACAGATATCGAGTAGGACCCAAGTTACCTAGTCGTACTTCATAAATTTCAAGTTAGCTTGTTCAGTTATGGGTTCTCAATCCATTAAGTTATAGTATGATAATCGATCAACCACAGCAGGTTTTTAAGGATTTACAAGGCTTATTCAAGACCCTTCCATTGCTTTCCAACAGTTACCAACCTTTGTTAGGTGCGTGGGCAGTTCTATTGTGCTCTATTCTTTTACGAGCCTTTGTAAGTACAGTACTAGCCAGAGATATGGCACAGCCATTAAAAAGCACTAGATGCATATTGCTGTTATAAGCTGAGCAATTATTTCAAACGTTGTATTCTAACAGTTAGGCTGTGACACGGATCTGCATGCATGTTTCTTTCACTGGCAATTATCTAAAACTCTTCATAGTAAAGTTAGTCATGCAATAGTTAGGTTTTCACGAAGTAGTTAGATAAAGAATATCTTCCTGGTCACCTGAGGATTAGATGCCCATCCGATCCTACATAAATAATTGCCGATTCAACACCATCCTACCACCTCATATTGTTAAAGCAAACCCGCAACGAATCAAGTGCAATTCATTACAGACAGTATTAGATTGGAGGATAATCTAAGACGGAGTTAGTTGTCGCCTCGACTGATCAAAAATGGAACTGATAAGATCGGACAAGTTTCTAAGATGGAACTATCTTCTGGTTCTAAACATTTAAAACTCCATCATTGACTTGAATCCCATAACATTAAACAAAATTCAAGACCAAGATCTCACAAAAATAAATAAGTAAATCATCCCTTTATATTAGATAAAAACATCAACACTATAATGACCGCATCCAATAAAAACCCAAATGGCATAAGATTATCAACAAGAGACATAAGAAACAGAGATAAAAAAAAAAAGAACATACCATCCACGTAAGAACGAGGAGCAGCCATCATAATTATCCTGGTAAGGGTGATGATCATAATGACAACACTGCTGGTACTGCGGCGGACCTGGAGGCGTTGGATACCCTTCAGCGAAATACCCTTGGTACCCACGCGGTGGCCCCGGTGGTGGGTATCCTGGATACCCTGGAGGTGGTGGCCCCGGTGGTGGGTATCCTGGATACCCTGGAGGTGGTGGTGGTGGTGGGTACCCTTCGTGAGGTGGTGGTGGTGGGTACCCTTCGTGTGGTGGTGGCGGAGGCGCTGATGGCGGGTACCCTGGAGGCGGGTAAGGTGATGAGTACCCTGTCAGTTCAAAATCAATCAGATTCTAAATTCAAAATAGAAGGGGGGGAAAGAGAGTTTGATTACCTGGAGGAGGGTAGGGATCATGAGGGGCTTTCTGGTAACTCATGATTTTATCTTTTGGGGCTCTTCAAGATTGAAGAGAAGATGGATCGATAGATGGATGGGTGGGTTTCTGTTGTTTTTGTTAAGACCGGAAGATTGCAAGGCTTGAAGATGAGGGGGGTTTTTATTTATTTTTTATTCTTAATGTGATTGTAATATTGTGAGGGTTGTCTTTCTGAAAGTTGACGAGCTCTTTTTCATGTTCGTTGGATACTATTGACAAGTAAACATACTGAACGGTCTAGATTTGAAGGTTAGTTGGTCCAGTTTGCTTCTTCTAGCTCTGAATTTACTCCATGAGTTCCATAAATTTCAGAATCCATAGTATTAGTGACACATACAAGCTAGCCTGGAAAACCCACATTAATTAAAAAAAAATCATCAAGTAGCAGCAGTAAGGAATCCATTGCAGGGGTACCAAGGCAGAGACCATGGCTCACAACATTTGGCACAACTTCATGTTTGATAATTTAGATTTGAGAAATCAATTTTTTACTGTCAACATCACGATCAT
>Ga0325404_1000654_pt1 | contig 35286 bp, 31 predicted proteins | sample PopdelMetagenome_18_FD_205664 | JGI IMG/M metagenome (GOLD analysis project Ga0325404, IMG submission 205664) | Populus deltoides microbial communities from Bellville, Georgia, United States - Xylem-Control-R1 | ecosystem: Host-associated > Plants > Phyllosphere > Stem > Wood/Secondary xylem...
AACTATGTTCTATTTAACTGTGATGAGCTGAGACCTTTTATTCAGTAAGTTTATACTAATTAAACTTTGTTAGTAATATACTGTTAATTATATATTGTAATATCATACACTCATTATCACTTGCAGGCAACATCGTCAATATTTGCTCTCCAATAACTCACAGCTGACCGAATCCCAGATCTTTCAATTACAAGATGAGCAGTTTGCCACGTGGTTCAGAACACATGTAAGCACTATCACAAACTCATTCTAACTTGCAAAATTACTGTACGTATGCATGTCATTACGAGATTCTCGTTCATTTACTGTTTATTGATGTACATTACATACAAGGTTTATCAAATGGGAAGGAGTGCACCTAAGTCATTGTCTTCACTAAGCCTGGGGCCTGAAAGAAAATGTAAGTGCTACAACGGGTATTTTGTCAATGGATATGTTTTCCATACTGAAGAATACGGGCAAGGAAGAAAGACATACAACAGAGGTGTTTGTGTTAAGGGATCCACTAGTAGCAAGTTAGAAGTTGACTACTATGGTAGATTAGAAGAGGTCGTCGAACTGCAATATCATAACGAGCAGAATATAGTGTTTTTATTCAAATGCTATTGGTATGACACGACTGATAGAGGAATCAGAGTTGATCCGCACTATGGTCTGGTCGAAATCAACTCAAAAGCTAGACTCTGCAACATAAACGATGTCTTTGTTTTCGCAAAGCAATGTCAACAAGTTTATTACACATACACCCCTTCATTTAGAAAGGATCGATTAAGAGTGGATTGGTTGTTCGTTTTAAAAACAAAACCCCGGGGTCGTGTCGAGGTTGTTCAGGATGAGAACAAAGACACAAGTATGCGAGATGAAGTCTTTCAAGTTAGTGAGGTGGTTGAACCATATCGAGTTGCTCTTTCGATTGAATTGGAAGAAAATTCAAACTTTCGTGTTTTCGATGATAGTCTTGTTGATGTTGATGTAGAGGAGTTGAATTTTGTTTTGAGCTCTAGCGGACAAGCAAATGTCGATGAAGAAGATGATATTCATATTGAAGATTGCGATGAAGGTGATGACAATTCAATTGATGATGAAGAAGAAGAAAATTCTGACTAACTACCAAAATGAAGCCCTATGTAAAACCCTTTTTTTTCATGTAATTTAGATTATGGATGATATATTTTGAAACACAAAATATTTATTACTTGAAATAATTAGTTGAAATGCCACAATTACAAAATAATTACTTGAAATGCCACCACATCACCGACGGCCACACCGACGGAAGTAAGTTTCGGCATTTCACAGAGAGTTCGAAAATAATTACTGGTAATGCCACCAAATCGCTGACGGCCACACCGACGGATTTAAGTCCGTCGCCATTTCACAGAGAGTTCGAAAACAATTACTGGTAATGCCACCAAATCACCGACGGATTTAAGTCCGTCGGCATTTCACAGAGAGTTCAAAAACAATTACTGGTAATGCCACCAAATCACCAACGGATTTAAGTCCGTCGGCATTTCACAGAGAGTTCAAAAACAATTACTGGTAATGCCACCAAATCACCAACGGATTTAAGTCCATTGGCATTTCACAGAGAGTTTGAAAACAATTACAGGTAATGCCACCAAATCACCGACGGCCACACCGACGAATTTATAGTCGTCGGTAATGTGTCAATTTTACCGACACAACTACCGACGGACTGCGCGAATATCAAAGGTTTGTGCATTAAATGCATCTCTGACCGCGTCATCTTACCGACGGAATGCAAAAAATATGGAGCGCCATTAAAAAATTTGGTGCGAAATTCAAAAATTACCGACGGATTTTTAACACCTCACCGACGGAATTAATTAAAATAATAATTAATTTTATATCCGTCGGTAAATCTGTCGGTAAAACTGGCTTTTAACCTACCCCGACTGCCTCTTCAATTCATTTTCTCTTCTCCTCAATTTTTCACCATTCTTTTCCTCTCCGTTCTTCACTTCGATCTCAAGCTTTTTTTATCGTGAATCTCCATCAGATTAAAAGGTTAGTGTTTCCTCTATTTCATTTTACTTTAATGGTTTTTTTTTGCTATTTTTTTGGTTATTTTTTTTGTTTTGGTGTATTTTTTGTAATGTAGATAATTAAAGTTTATAATTTTTTTTTTTTGCATAATTCATTGCTAGAGTCTATAGTTTTTTTTTTGAATTTATTGAATATTTTTTATTGTTGTATTGGCATAATTATTATTAGTTAATTTGTTGAATATTTATTGTTAATGTTGAATTTACCATAGAATTAGTAATTGAATATGTTGGAATAATTATTAATTTTACTTTATTATTGCATGATTTGTGTTTAATTTTTTCCATTTATTTTGATTGTTATTCTAGAGTTTTTTTTTAATTTATTGTTTTGTTGTATTGGCATAATTATTGAATAATTACTTGAATTGTAATTCTTAATGTTGAATTTACCTTAGGATTAGTAATTGAATATGTTGGAATAAGTAGTATAGATTGGGTAAATTGGTTGTGGCTATTGTTAATATGTGCAGGTTTGTGGATTTGGGTAGTATCCGGTATAGGGGAGGTGCTGTCGAATTTTTTTTTTACATTTGAATTTAATTATATAATTATTTGTATCAAATTGTGTAGATGCGTAGAACGAAAACCAGAGCTGGTCGCTCAGGTGCGGTCGCAGCTAGTTCGTCTAGCAGCGAGGATGATATTTCCTTAGGTGCCTCTCAAGAAGAGGCACCTACACCACCTGCGCCGTCAACCGATGCTGCCTCTTCCAGCGGTACTTCACAGCGCAGAGGCGGCGTGCCTTCGCTGCAGAATCAATTTACCCGCAAGTACGAGGCACAGTGGAAGGACGACCTTTCAATGTAAGTTTGTTAAGGTTTTAGTTTTTTTTTTTTTAAATTACAACATAATTTATCAAGTAATCACTATTGAATTTATTTCATTTATTTTCAGGTTCACAAACATTGAAGCCGCCCGAGTACTATCATCGGCGTTTAAATCGTCGATGGAGATTCCATTGTTTCAATGGAGTCAGATATCCAAGCATCCTGAATGGATGCCTCAAATCAATGCATGGTTTAACAGGTTTGAGGTTGGTATTAATTTATAATTTTTAGCTTATTAATATAATTGTAAATAAATTATTATTTTTATTTAAACTTGTTTATTTATACACAGCACAAATTCTGCTGGGACAGTGAGCATAACACTGTTGTGAGGAGGGTGTGGGAAAATCACGCAGCAACTAGGTAAGATCGAAAACAATACAAGATTTTTTTAGACAAAAATTTATGTTTTGAAATGTAATTTTTGGTTGCGTGAAGTAGGTTGCGTGATTTTTGGTATGAAGCACAAAAAAAGGCAAAAAATAACCGCGAGGGATAGGGGTTTCCAAGGCTGGAACGATGTTGCGGTTTGGAGGGATTTCAAACCGATATACATCCCGGAAGATATATGGCCACACTATCTTGAGCACGTGAGGTCTGAGCGGTTCACATGACGCTCACAGTCCGGTGCTGGCAACCGGAATCGGCCAATTCATGGCGGGGTGACAATGCACACTGGCGGCTTCGTTCCGTATGCTGCACATGCGAAACGGATGGTAAGATTAATTTAAATGAAATATATCGTTAAATTCAGTTGTTGTTAATATATATTTTTTCATTATAGGCTGTGTCTCTTAGACGTGAGCCAAGCCCGATGGAGCTGTTTGTGGAGACGCACGTGCGGAGTCCAGACTGCGAGAAGGGGGCACAACAGTTCGTTGATAACCGTGCTAGCCATTTCGTGGTATGTTTGTTCAACCATTTTATTTTGTAAGTTATTATGTTTATTGTATTGAATATGATGATTACTTTTTTTATTTTAGTTTCAGGAGACCTATAATAATCGGTTGAGGGAGAGATACAGGGATGATATTTTGACCCATTCGGAATTCGATCCGGATTTGTGGATGGAGGTTGGCTCGTCAGGTGGACCCGATAAAAATCAGGTTTACGGGCTCTCAAACACTACGGCCGACAACTTGCGGTCGACCCGTAGTGTTTCAACCGTTGGGAGCTCCCAATCAATATCGAGCTCCCAATCTAAGGAGTTCGTGGCCTTGCAGCAACACACAGCTCAGCTCACCGACAAATACGACCACCTATCAGCGGAGTACGCACAACTCAAAGCGTCTCATGCACAACAAAGAGCGGAGTCTGAGCAAATCAAAGCGTCTCAAGCACAACAAAAAGCGGAGTATGAACAACAAAAAGCGGCTTATGAACAACAAAAAGCGGCTTATGAACAGCTTCACGAAATGGTTATGAACATGGCAAATAGTGGAACATGTGCGCCTACTCCTTTTTGGCCGTATAACCACCAGCCTCCTCCAGGATCTCCTCCTCCTCCTCCTCCTCCAGCTCCACCTTTATATTAATTTGTAATAAACATTATTTACCTTTAAAACTTCATTTAATATTGTTCTTGAAACATATTCAGTTTGTAATGAATATAATTTCACTTTGTTTTTTTTATGTTTAATATAAATTTTATTTGCATAATTGGCTTGTATTACAATTAATTTATATAGTTTTATATTATATATCCTAAATAATTTTTTAAAAACAAATTCAGAAAAAAACTATTACCAAGGATTTTACGATTAATTCGGTCGGTATTTTGAACACTCACCGACAGACTTACCGATGGATTAATTCCGTCGGTATTTTGAACACTCACCGACAGACTTACCGATGGATTAATTCCGTCGGCATTTAACAGTAGCTGCCACTAGTACCGACGAATTGACAGACGGATAATTTCGGTCGGTATTTCATACACTCACCGACGGAATTAATCCGTCGGCAGTTAACAGTAGCTGCCACACATACCGACGAATTTACAGACGGATATATTCGGTTGGTATTTCATACACTCACCGACACATTTACCGACGGTTAGTAGTCGTCGGTAAATCACAATATCACCGACGGAATAAAAATTCATCGGTATATTTCAAGCGGGAATCTTTTTTTTTGGCGCGCAAATTCCGTTTGTAAAACCATCGGAAAATGGTTTTTTTTTTTTCTGACCGATATAGCGACGGAAGAGGGAATCACCGACAAAAGGAAAGCCGACAGACGTATTCCGTCGGTAAAAAAATCACTGACGAACTACTAATCACACACCGACGGAATATTTTCGTCGGTAAAACTGTGAAATCTTGTAGTGATTTTTCCTTTCTTCTGGTTAAATCTTTGGGTCATATTTCAGGTTCACGGGTTTTCAATTATGACAACCATTCAAGGCCAAGAGTTTGGATTGGCAAAGAAAACATTGAAACAATTGTGAAAGATGCACACTCTGAGGTATTATAGCTAAGGTTCTTTTAAGGATTGCCTGCCAGCATATATATACATACCTAACATCTGAAAATAATCTTGAAATTATTTCTTTCAGTGTTTGAAAATCCTGTCAATCATGGCAGCCATTCGCCTAGACAAGAAGCAAGATAATATCGAGAAAGTTCTTTCCTCGCTCATGGATGAAACTGTCTCTGCTCCATCTTCCAGAGATGGAAGCAATGACGCTGCTAGAGACCCCCTTGCCTCAAGCAAATGGGAAGAGGTAACATGTTTCTAACCATGTTGTTATAGCTGAGAGGATTGAACAGGCCATTGGGTTAGGTAAGATTACTAACCCGACTGAGAAGAACGGTTTCACTGAAGGTGGTTGCCAAGACACTTATCATTCCTATAGCTAATTGCTTCACACCGACTCCTAGAAATCAATTATCTTGAAGAAAAGCTATGGTGATATTAGGTCGAGAATGATCTACATATGATTTCAATTGACTGTTGAAAAGATGCCCTTGTCGAGGAGAATGAATGATTGAAAGATTCCATAAATTCCAATCAATGATCGCTAAATGTTTAGCCCCTTTATGTGTTATCATGCTAGTGTTCATAGCCCAAGATGTTGGCATAATTTCTTTATTGTTAAACTTCTTTTCCAAAGTTTCAATGAAATAATAAGTTCGTCATTCAATCATGTTTACGACCAAGCATTATTCTTAAGAGAGTTTTCTTATAAGAACTCATAAATACATTTTGGAAGTCTCGCGTGATCTCATAGACGCAATTCATCTCTTTTACCAAAATCAGTTTCCCTATTGGAGTTTTGAAAAAATTGATTTGACATTTTAATTTCAAAAATGATTTGATGTTTATTCAAAAACAATATTTTTGACATTCTACTTGTAGAATGACAAGTGAATCAAGCAATTCCATCATTGAGGTGACTAAATTATATACCAAAGAATATGAAAAAAAATGAATAAACACCCTTACCCCATGACTCTTGAAACATGTATTTTTAAATGTATGAATAATGGTATGTAGTGAACTCGTTGCTCATGATTCATGAAATGCATCTTTGCAAAGACCAAACCATCACACTAGATGAGGTCAAAGTTTATTGATCATAGTTGCTTGCGCTTGAAATGAGGAAAGGTCATCTTTGTTATTCCTTCACATTCTGAAATAAGTACATCCCTTACGATCCCTTTTTGAGCTTGAATAATTTTTCTTTCATAAAAAATCTCGACTAGGATCACACCCCCACACTGGGGGCAAGTGAAATTTCAATGATCAAGAAAGATGATAAAGCCGTGAGAAAGTCAAAAAGCAAAAGAGCCCAAGAAACTCAAATGCTAGGGGGCATGCCCAAATCACAAGAAAAAGTGATAACCAAGATAAAGTGAGTATGCTCTAGTAAAGCAATGAAAAAGAAAAAAAGGGGGCAAATCAAAGAAGAGCAGCAAAAAAAAATATGAATGATGTCAAGAGTCAAACTATTGATAGTGATCTTCAGTCTTTGAAACCCTGAAACACTCTTTGAGCCTTATGAATCCTTTTCTTTCATAGCAAAAAAACCACAGCCTACGTTACGTGCCTGTAGAAGTCCTTTCTAATCAAGCAAGCAAGCAACCTAGAACAATAAACAATGCTCTCAAAATGCAAAGAATATTTTTTCATAAAATTCATGACATCAAGAATAAACTACTCATTATTATTCATACTAATAAAAATAAATGTTCAAAAAAGAGACAAGTTTTTCTCATACAAAACCTCGAGCTTTTTCTCAAGCCCTTCACTTTAAAACAAAAGGTCATCTCATGATTTATTTTCACCGAAGATCTCATTGCCAAACATAAGAGCAAATAAACTCTTTTCCAAGAAAGAAAATAATCAAGGAGTTGCAACATTTCAAAAGCAAATTGTTTTACACTCACATCGAAATAATGTTTTGTTTTCAAAATGCAAGATCAAGATTTCAAGATTCATTCTAGACTCATATTCTTTCACCAAACTGAAAAAAGGATAGAAATGAGAAAATGGCCTCTTAAAACCATTATTTATCTAAGTCGCTGACAGAGCACACTTAGGGGCAATGACCAATACAAGGGGGCAACATTGTGTTTAAAGGGAAAATTCTAGAAAAGGAGATGTTAATTTCCTTCAACAAGACAAGGGGCCATTTTGGTTTACAAAGGACTGCTTCATCCTTTCAGCTAGTGACACGAATGTTTTTAGCAGTGAGACGAGGGGTAATGAATGATCCTCTCAAATTATTTGACGAGTCAGAAAATCTTTAGCAAGCAAGTGGGTCACGATGGGCACCGTAAAGGCTGAGTTGTGCAAACAAATCTGGAAATAGACTTACATGGGCTAATTCGAGTGGGCTAGAAAGCCAAACAACAAAGATGACCCAAATCAGAGGTAGCAAGTCTTCATCAATCAAACAACAAGAAGATTAAGAAGAAATGGAGGCCTATATTTCAAATTAGGTAAAGATGCATGCATATCATCTAAACTTTGAGACACTGGACAATGATTTTTGCAAATTTTGTTAGAGAAAAATTCTAAACGGAATCCATCAAGTGGAAGGCCAACTTGAAATGGCGAACATTGAAATTGCTTTTGAAAAATTTTCATTTTTGAGAATTTTTCAACCTGGGCAGGCCGCCCATGAGAATTAGGCCACCTGAAAAATCATTGTATTTTTCCACCACCTTTCATTTTTCATTCCTGAGGTAGTGCGTTTCCTAACCCTACCTTTTTTTGAGTGCGTCTTCGAGCCTTCACCTCATTTCCTTTCGAGCGCGCCTCCGAGCCCTCATTTCCTTCGAGCTTCCATCTCTTGAATAGTGCGCCTTCGAGCCCTATCATGTCATCTTTTGAAAAATCCTTGTATTTTTCCACTGGGCAGGTAACCCATTACAATGTGACCATCTGGGCTGGTAACCCATTACAATGTACCATCCTGAAAAATTCTCGTATTTTTCCACTTGGCAGGTAACGCATTACAATGTGACCAACTGGGTAGGTAACCCATTACAATGTGACCATCTAGGCAGGTAACCCATTACAATGTACCATCCTAAAAAATCCTCGTATTTTTCTACTGGGCAAGTAACCCATTACAATGTGACCATTTGGGCTGGTAACCCATTACAATATACCATCCTAAAAAATCCTCGTATTTTTCCATTGGGCAGGTAACCCATTACAATGTGACCATCTGGGCTGTTAACCCATTACAATGTACCATCCTGAAAAATTCATGTATTTTTCCACTGAGCACGTAACCCATTACAATGTGACCATCTTGAAAAATCCTCGTACTTTTCAATCATCAGGCAGGTCGCCTGGAACAATTAGACCACTCGCGAAATTCTTCGCGTTTCTTTTATCATCGGGCGGATGCCCAAAACAATTTGATCCATTTCAAAAAAAAAAAACAAAACAAAAAAAGTGGGTCATCTTCCAAATGTCTTGTTCTCTTTGTAAAAGTCATATATCAATCTATTGTTTTTGAAGTTTTCAAGACTAAAAAAAAAATTTCGTATCTACTTTTCTTTATAAATTTACTACACAAAGCTAAAGAAAATGAAATTTTCCAATGTCTTTGTATTGTAAATATTATAAAGAGGGGGCAACTGTAATAACATAATTTTTGACCCATTTATTTTTAATTTAATTTTAAGGAGGGTAAATCTTGAAAATTAAAAGACCAGGGGTTTGAATGCAAGGATTTAGAAAATTCAAGGACCAGATTGGAAATAACCAATCCAGCCCCAAAAACTGCATCGTTTCAATCAGGTGTTGTTCGTCATCTTCGTCTTCAAAGCACCGAACGCCTGCCTTCAAAGAAGGAAATGAAAGTGTGAAACACCAGCATCCTAGTCCTTTTAAAACACAGAGAAGCAATCTTTATCTTCATGATAATCACAACCCGATGAGATAAGGATTAAAACACAGAGAAGCAATCTTTATCTTCATGATAATCACAACCCGGTGAGATAAGGATTAAAACACAGAGAAGCAATCTTTATCTTCATGATAATCACAACCTGGTGAGATAAGGATTAGGCTCCGCGTCCGAGTCCTAGCAGGAACCGTCTCTCTCAGCCGTGCTTGTCAGGAGGAGAGACGTTAGGCTGAGGGAGAGGAGGATTGGTCCTATAAATACCCAACAATTAACAAAGAAAGGGACGGAAAAATCAACCCAGAAACCAGAGTAAAAACCATAGCAAAAAAAAATATACAGAGAGAAGGAGAGAACAAGAGGGCAGCACGCACAGTGACGAGAATTATCTTTGAAATTGTCTTCGTCCCTGCAAACAAAGGAAAGACCCGTATTCATTCAAAGAACACTCACAGCAGACCGGCATCATCTTCGTAGTTTTAAAAGCTACTGAGAAAGCAAGAAGGAAAGCACAGACATGTGATCACAAAAGGAAGACAAGGGGAAACAGTAGGCGAGAATCATCATCAGCGCTGTAAACATTTTCGGTCTCCAGAAGCAGGTATGACTTCATCCCCTTTGCATCTTCATTTCAAAATGTAATTGTTAGTGTTACAAGAACACTGTGTGAAGGTAATTTAATTACCTTCACCAGTGTTCGCGCACGCATGACCAATTCACGCGTGCTTTTAGTTTTTGCCCAGCCCGGTCACTGGCTTGGGCCAGTGACCTGGCCGGGTTGGCTGGGTCCAGCCCAGCCACAAGTGGGTTGAGCTGGGCCCACCCAAAATTTTTTATTAAAAATAAATAAATAATGCGTATGCATGAATAAAAACAATATAAATTTATTGGTTTATTCACTGATGCCAGAGTCAGGAATAAAAATACTGATTTAAATTTATATTATTCTTTCATTGTATTTTATTTTATTTAGCTGGAAAAATAAAAAAAATTATGCATGCGTAAAAATAAATTTAGTTTATTTGTTTATTCACTGATGCTAGAGTCAGGAATATAAAATATGGATTTAAATTTATTTTGTTTTATAACTACGTAATATTTACCAACGCTAGAGTTGGAAGTATCCGCAGTTGAATATTCACTAGCACCAAAGTTAGGAATATCACATGCAAACCATCATAGCATAAACCAACAAAACATTAGCAATTTATGACAAAATTAGCAATGCAGCCTGCCTCAGGCAGGACGTTTAAGGGGTGATAATATCTTCCCTTTTGCGTAACCAGTCTCGTACCATAGAATCTCTGTTGACCAGTCAGGGTTCCTAGTGACCATAATACTAGGCGACGACTCCTTAAATAAGACTATTCTCCATTAAAGAACAGGATGCCAAAAATCCGTTCTTCCCAAATATATATTTTTAAGGCCGCCGCAATGTCGGGTGCGACAAAGAGAACCACCAATGGCTACTGAAACACACAAGGGCCATTAATAGAAGGCATGCAACCCCAACAACAAAAGCAAAATAAGCTCAGCCGACATTCAGTCGGGAGTGGTCCTTGGCATGGGAGTGGAATATTGTGTAGAATAAGATTTGAAATCTCCTGAAGACTACTGAAATCACTTTTTTTCAAATATCCGCTTGTTCCTTTCTTCCCATATAAGGTAGGCACCGATGCCCAAGGAAACTCTTCGCATTCGAGCTTCAAGATTGCTTTTCCTAAACCTCAAACCCCGCAGAGCACTATACAAAGTCATCATGCTCCTTCCAATCTGCAGCTAGGACTTAATCTTTCCCCACAAACAGGATGTCCATTCACATGCAAAAAACAAATGGTCATGCGACTCCTCCTCTTGCTGGCAGAACACACAAAGGGGATCACTAGGAAGAAAAGGCAACCTATCTCGAGTTGAAGCTTCCTCTAAACTGCCAGCCACAGAATGAAGCAGTGCTTTGGCAGAGACCACTTTTCCCAAACAACTCTTTCCCATGAGACTGGAGAGCCAGATGGTCGAAAGAAGTTATAAGCATGAGACAAAAATTTATCCATTCCAGAATTCTAGCCACTCATCAAAGCAATACTCCCAAATTGACTTCCACAATGCCAGATGGTGTAGTCTCTAAGGAAGATAATAGACTTCCACAAGGGAGAGGAAGAATGGTGGGCAGAAGTAGTCTAAATAGTTCCATTGTGCAGGTAGAAATGGTGCACCCAACATATCCAGACAGAATCAGATTTGAGATGGATATTCCAAAGCTGCTTTGCAAGAAAACTCTTGTTACGAGCTTTGATATCGAACAACCCAAGGCCTTTTTCTGTCGTAGGCAGGCAAATAGATTTCCAAGCAACCAAAGCAGAAGTGCTCTTCCAAACATCCCAAGTCTAGAGGAAGTTCCTGCATATGCTAGTGATTTGCCTGATAATAATCTCTGACAGCAGGAAGATGTTCAACCAAAACTGCACCTTCCCATATAAAACAGATCTCAGGAGCTCCAGCCTTCCAGCAAAAGTGAGTAGCTTTCCAATCCAGCCTTGAACAGACAATTTCACGGAATGTAGGAGAGGGGAAAACTGACTAGCAAGAAGCCTATGAGGGCTCAGGGGGACTCCAAGATAAGTGAAAGGAAAGCATCCTTCACGAAAGCCTGTAGTATGAAGAATACTTAGCTTCTGACTGGGACTAACACCTCCAAAGAAAATTGAAGACTTACTCAAATTAATATCCAACCCTGTAGTCTTGCCAAAGATTATGAGTTGCTAGAAAATACCATTAACTGAAGAGCAATCCCCACGAGAAAGCAGCAAGACATCATCCGTAAAAGCGAAGTGGCTAATGCTATGGATACCATATTTTGGATGGAACCGAAAGCCAGGCTGCCTACAAGCCAGCATGAGCATCCTAGATAAGTATTCTATGCAACAAATAAACAGATAAGGGGATAAAGGGTCTCCTTGCCGCACCCCACTTTTCCCAGGGAAGAACCCATACAAATCACCATTTACAGTAATAGAGAAGGAGGTTGTGGAAACACATTGCATGATAAGGTGAGCAAATCTCTCAGGGAAGCCAAACTACCATAATTAATAGATCTCCTATAAAGTTCCACTGGACTAAGTCAAAAGCCTTCCGAAAATCAACTTTCATTAGACAGCGGGGGAGGACCGTTTCCTTTTATACTACCGAAGAAGTTCTTGAACTAAGTTAATATTATTGCTCATTAATTTGCCACCCAATAAAGCATTCTACATAGGGCTGATGATGCTGGACAGAACATGAGCAAGGCGACCAGCAAGAATTTTGGCAATAACCTTATAGATCACATTGCAACATGAGATCGACCTGAAGTCACTTGGAGAAGATACATTTGCCGATTTGGGGACCAAAGCAATGATTGAGTGATTAATCTGTTTGAGAAGTTTGCCAAAGATGAAAAAGTCTTACACTGCAGCACATAAATCTCTCCCCACAACACCCCAGGCTTGCTTGAAGAAAAGAGAGGAGTAGCCATCGGGACCAGGAGCTTTCTCATTCTTAATACTAAAAATAACCTTTCGAATGTCCTCATTGGAAACTGGAGAAAGGAGAATATCATGAGAATTTGGATCTATGCAAGGCCCACATTGGATAACAGCACTATCAAGGGGATAACAGCTTTTGAAGTAGACGTACACATTATTTTATTGTTGGAAACTAACAGATTGAAAATATAGGAAGTAGGATGACCCAGTCGATGATGCCATATATCAACAGTCGCAGAGACACAAGGAGACTTGAGGAATAGCGGTGTCAGAAGACTTAGAAAGAACATAGAGACCATCATTGCTCTGACCGGAAAGGAGTACTGCTTTGGTGGTGAAATCCTTTACATAAAACACAGGCATGAAATTCAAAATAAACTTTATTATCACGACAAAATTTTTGAACAGATAGCAATGATTTGGTAATATAAGGAACATGAAGAACATTAGATAATGTAAAAGTACATTTAGGGGAATGTAACAAGTTTGTACTTCCGTATAAGTTTGTACTTCTGTAGAAGTTTGTACTTCTACACCGTGATCCAATCAAAATATTAAACTCTTCTTTAATCTTTGTAATTTTATCATAAAAATAATATATATATATATATATATATTCATAAAACAAACACACATGCATTTTTTACTATATTTTTTCTTTTTTTCTTTTTCTTTTTCTTTTCTTTTTTACATCCACATTACAACTTATAAAAATTCAAAACTAAATAAAAATTACATTAAATAATTTAAAATTTACAAAACAGTCCCTAAAACTCCAGAAATTGCATTGAAGGACACTTCCGGAACTGTCTGAACTCGTGGCGGCGCGTGGACAAGAATGAGCGGGTCTGCTCAGCTTCTTCTCCCTTTCCCTTCCTGCACCGGCGTTGATAGCCACTGTCACCTGCAAAAAAAAAACACAAAACGCAACAACAAGCCAATTTTATTTTGTTTTGTTTTTAGATCTGTTTCCTCCGGTCCGTTCTCTTCAACTTTGGATCTGTAATCGGCTTCCTCCTGGTGGCTGCTCCTTCTGCCGATGGCAGATCTGGTGGTGGAGCTGAGGAACGGCTGGGTCGGCCCAGAGAGGGAAGAAGGACGGCGCTGCTGCTGGTGTTCGTTTGTCGCGGTGGAGGAGAAGAGGCTGGATCTGCAGGCGCCACCGGAGGGAGAAAGCGGACTGCTCCGCGCCTGTGGGCGATGCTGCTGCTGCTGCTGCTGCTGCCGCTGGGGGGGAGCTGAAGACGGGGCCGCTGTGATTAGGAGACGCTGCTGCTGTTGGGGTGCTTGCTGGAGATGGATCGGCCGAGAGAGGGAAGAACGGTGCTGTGGAAGAGACCAAAGGAGAAGAAGATCTGTTAAAATGGGGGAAGCTCTGCTGGCTAAGGGGCTGGTCTTGGGTTGGCGTTGCTGTATTCGGGAGGAGGAGAAGACGCTGCTGAGGGGAAGGCTTCGGTGCTGGGGGTTGAATACGCTGGGGAAGGGAAGATGAGAAGGAAAAATGGCAGGGGGGGCTGGACTGTGGCAACGACTCTGCTTTCTTTCTCTTTTTTGGCCGGAGGGGCAGTGACTATGAGAGGGAGATAAGGAAATGGGGGGAACGACCGGTTCTGGTTTGTTTTTTTTAGTGAGGAGAAGGGGCGAATGGTTGTCAAGAGGGAGAGAAGGAAGCTGGGTGGCTGTGGTGGCTGCTCCGGTTTGTTGCAATGGGAGGGGCTCTGTGTTGTTGGCTGGAAAAGGAGAAGAAAATGGGGGGAACGGCGTTGAGGCTGGTTTGGCCAAGGGAGGAGGAAGGGAAGGAAAAATGGTGAAGATCGGCTGCAGTTTTGAAAGGAAAATGGAGGCTTTGGTCCGGTATGAGTTGATCTATGAAGGGGATGACAGTGGAGGGGGGAAGGAAATGGTGGAACCAGCCGGGTCAGAAGAATGAAGGCCACAGGGGGGTTGTGTGCAGAGAAGAGAAAATTCTCTGGTGGGCGGGGGCGGCTGGATGTGAAAGAGATAGGTTTAGGGTTTCTCTTCCCCTTTTTTTTGTCAACCTTACCCCCCCAATTGTGGCGCCTGTTGCAGATTAGTCCTTGGCTGTGAATGTTGTTAATTTAACCCTTAATTGACCCCAAAACTTCAATTTTCTTGCAATTTGGCCCCTAATTTCAATCAATTAACTTGGTAAAAATTAAATTTTGTCTCTTAAAATTCCAATCTTTTCAATTAAGCCCAAATTAGGCTCCCAAACTTAATTTTTCACTAATTAAGCCCCAAATAAAATTAATTTGACCTATTTAAAGTATAATTAAGTCCTTGCACTTAATTAAATCCTTCAATTGGACCTAAATTAATTCTTAAACATAATTAAAATTTAATTTGGCCTATGATTAAATCAAATTGACCTATTAAAAATTTAATTATGTCATTGGAATTAATTTTTATGCAAATTCATCCAATAATCATTTATTTTAACCTTGAATTTGCAATTTTTTTTTCATTTTTGGGCATAATGGGGCACAATTAGGTCTTGAATTTCCTCCAAAAATTGCAACTCGATTTCCCTGCCTACTTTCTCCACGTTGCCAGCCTTTATTATTATTTTTTGTCTTTATTTTGAAAAAGAAATTTATTTTGGGGAATAACCTAGAATTGGGTTATGACAATAAGGAGCAGAATCGGTCAGAGTTGCAAGATTAGGAGTAACGTGCTGGTTCGCACCAGTATCCAGGAACCAATTTCCTGCAGAAATAGAACCAATAGTAAGATGAGAAGAGGGCTAGTGGCTGCTACTGTGAAACTAAGCACATTGGGGGGCGGTGTGGCCGAAGAAGAAGCAGAGCTGACATTTGATAGTCTGCTTAAAAGGCTAGTGAGAAGGCCACTACCCAGAACCAGCAGACCGTCGGGTCTGCTGCTAGTTACTCTGCTTCCAGTTTGTAAGGGCAGGAGAATGAACACTATGAAAATCAGACCTGTGTTGGCTGCTATTCCGACTACTGTTGTGGCACCAGTAGCCTCGTGAACGGCCTCTATTGCTGCTGAAATCAGACCGATATATGCTGATGCTGGGCAAGGTGAGCAGAGGGCAACATAGAAGGTGTGGGTAGTAGAGACGGATTTGCAGTCATGGCTGGAAGAGAAGACTTGTGCAGAAACTCATGAGTAAGAAGATGGATGTAAAGATCAGTGTATGACAACTGTTCTGCCTTGGTGACGAGACTAGTGACCAAATCTTTAAACTCACCACGAAGACCATGAAATATATAGAGGTTGAAGTCTTCAAGAGAAAGAGGCCGACCAGCAATAACCAATTCATCAAATAATGACTTGGCGTGCTGCATGTATGTAGTAACTGAAGCATCTCCTTGCCGAAGATCTTGAAAGGATCCATGGAGTTGCATAATGCGGGAATTCGATGAAGAAGCAAGCGCTTTCTCAAGAGTGCACTAAACATAAGAAGAAGTCTAACAGTCTACCACAAGATGCAGGACTTCCATGGAGAGAGAGGAGTGTAACGCTCTTAAAATAAGCTGATCTTGTTGCTTTCAACGAAGAAAAGAAGGGTTGATTGCCAAAGAAGAACCATAAGAACTGTCAGAAACATGAGAGGGAGGACACGACACTTAGCCATCGACAAAGTCAAAAACACTTTATCTAAGAAGATATGGCTTCATCTGCATTTTCCAATAGAGATAGTTGGTGGTCGTAAGCTTCAATAAGACCACTTGATGAGTGTTGGACAACACAAAGATAGAAGGAGTTGTTGTCCCCACGATGTGAAGAGGGACGATAGAAACATGGGAGAAGGAATCATGGGTCTGCGCTGCAGGTTGGGGCTACTGTTGTTGGGAAAAGGAACCAGCGACAACAGCTTCTGAGTGGCTGGCCGACTAGGCTGCACTGCTGGTTTGGTGGGGGGAGAAGGCGACAGCTAGCAGCAACAGAGTCCATTTGGGAGAGGGAGAGAGGAGGCTGGCTGTAGGTGGGGAGAGGGGGAGAAGAGTTCTAACGGTAGAAGACTCTGATACTAAATTGAGAATAATTAGAAGGCTTGACTTATTGGTTAGCCAATGTTTTCTAGATATATGTATAGGATAATATACAATAGTAATGGTGGAGATTACAACTCAAAAGTATGACTATAATATTTCCTATATAGTATACATTCCTATAATACCAGTGATTAAGTTTCTGGTCTGTTATGTAGGTTGTATACGCAGCTTATGTTGCCATGCTGCAACATCTACGTTCTATTGCATTGAAAAGTTTTACAATGACGCTGGAAAAAACGGTGGAGGAGAGACGAGGAGATGGATTTGAAGCTTTTGTTGATTCTTGTGGTCAGTCCAGCATGCTCGAATTTGAGAAAGGATGTGAAGGTAATGTAACGTTAAACGGAGAATAACACTATTGTATATGCACATATTATCTGTTTTTATTCTTATTATTATTATGCTCTCCATTGATATTAACTCCTGCTCTAGGTGTTCCTGGTAAATATTAATCACCCTAGTTAAAGATTGTTGATAGTATCTGAATCTGATTCAATGTAATCTGTGTGATCCAACAAATTAGCCAGGATTATATTCTCAGACAACGAAAATCCAATAAATTTTTGTTTATATTATTATCTTAAAACTTGGGATAGTATTATATACACGTGTGTTACTACTTATTTAGCTTGCTATATATTAATACCCTGCTCTCTATCAGATGCAACTATATAAAAAAAAAAAAAAAGGGTTAGTGCCTGGGTTGCTGAGGAAGTCAATGTCAGGGAAAGACTTCAACTTGAAATTGAAAAGCTTAAATCCGATAAGAAAGCCGAATATAAGGTAATTTCCTTGGTTCGTGTATTAAAATCCATACCAGCTTTCCCTTTTAGCTTGGTGCCTAATGCATGTCCAAGTTTGTCCAAGTACGCCTAGTCCAGGCCGGCAATGTTGAGTTAATAGGTGTTTCAGTTGAAGTTATATTTTCTGTTTTGAATAATCCCTGTTGAATAGGGAAGTCGTTTGTTATTTGACTCTTTCTTTTGTTGATTACCACGTCTTAGTTAGCTTAGACGTGGGCTGCATGGTTGCTTAATATTAGGACTGTAAAGGCTATTTAATAGCCAAAGCTTGTTTCATTCAATAAATAAGTCATTCCCAGATCAAGTGAGCTTTATTATTGCTTGAAGTCTTTAATTCACAACAATCTGGTATCAGGCTTCCACTGGGCCTGAGAGAGAAAAAGTAGCAGACTTTGAGTGACTTGTAAACAAAGAGAGAGACATAATAAGTGAAGAGAAAAGGGATTTTTGTGCAGCCTTCAATTCCCTGTTTCAATGGTCATGATGACCATTGAAGCATGTTGATGGAGAATCTTCTGAGATCCAAAGAGTATTGAAGCTTAGTGGAGACTGGTTATGCAGAACCAGAAGATGGAGTAAACGTGATAGAGGCACAACAAAAGAGTCTCGATGAGTTGAAGTTGAAGGACTTGAAAGTAAATAATTATTTATTCCAGGCTATTGATCGAACCATTTTGGAAACCATTCTTTAGAAGGACACTGCAAAGCAGATTTAGGACTCAATGAAGAAGAAGTACGAAGGAAATGCAAGAGTGAAGCGGTCAATTCTTCAAGCACTTCGCAAAGAGTTTGAAACCTTAGAGATGAAGTCAGGTGAGAAAGTTTCGCTCTACTTCTCAAGAGTGATGTCTGTGGCTAATAAAATGAGGGTGCATGGTGAATGAATGGTAGATGTTACCATCATAGAGAAAATACTTCGATCCTTAACAGAAAAATTTAATTACATTGTTTGTTCTATTGAGGAGTCGAAGGATATTGACAGTTTATCCATTGATGAGTTGCAAAGCTCTCTAATTGTTCACGAGCAAAAGTTTCACAAGCATGATAGTGAAGAACAAGCCTTGAAAGTAACTCATGAGGAGAGATCAGGAGGATGAGGTCGTGGTCAAGGATCATTTAGAGGAAGAAGCAGAGGTAGAGGGCGTCAGTTCTTTGACAAGTCTGTTGTTGAATGTTACAAATGCCATAAGCTCGGACACTTTCAATATGAGTGTCCTAGCTGGGACAAAGAAGCTAATTATGCTAAGCTTGATGAGAAAGTATAAATGTTGCTAATGTTAGTTGTGGAGGAAAATGAAGTAGGAAGAGAAGACGTGTGGTTTCTGGATTTAGGATGCAGCAATCACATGTGTGGAGATAAAACCTTGTTCAGTAATCTCAATGAAAGTTTCAGGCAAATGGTGAAACTAGGAAATAACATGAAAATGTCAGTGATTGGAAAAGGGAATGTGAAGTTGCAAGTAAGTGAATTTGTACATATGATTACCGAAGTGTTCTATGTGCCAGAATTGAGGAACAACTTGTTGAGTATTGGTCAGTTGCAAGAAAAAGGGTTAACTATCTTCTTTCAACATGGGAAATGCCAGATTTACCATCCAGAAAAGGGGTTGATTATTCAAACTGAGATGTCAACAAATAGAATGTTTTTTTTTGTTAGCTAAATCTCCACTGGTAAAGGATATTTGTTTCCATACAACCTCTCAGGATTGGTCTCATTTGTGGCACTGTAGATATGGTCATTTGAGTTATAAAGGCCTCAGAACCCTTCAGTTCAAGAAAATGGTACATGGACTACCACAATTCACTGCTTCTACAACAGTATGTACACACTGCATGGTAGGAAAGCAGCATCGAAATCCTATTCCAAAGAAGAGTAATTGGAGAGCATCACAACAGCTTCAATTGATTCATGCAGACTTGTGTCAACCGATCACTCCTATATCAAACAGCAACAAAAGGTATTTAATATGTTTTATTAATGACTTTAGTCGAAAAATATGAGTTTATTTTTTGGATGAGAAGTCAGAAGCCTTCATCATTTTTAAATACTTCAAGAGTCTTGTTGAGAAAGAAACAGGAAGTTGAATCAAAAGCTTACGTATAGATCGGGGAGGGGAGTTCACTTCACAAGAATTCAATCAGTTTTGTAAAGAGAATGACATCAAAAGACAACTGACGACTGCCTACACCCCACAACAAAACAGAGTGGCAGAAAGGAAGAACATGACAATCATGAATATGGTGCGGAGTATAATTTCAGATAAGAAGATTCCAAAGAGTTTTTGGCTAGAAGCTGTAAATTGGATTGTCCATGTCTTGAATCGAAGTCCTACTCTAGCCGTGAAAAACATGACTCCAGAAGAGGCTTGGAGTGGAATCAAGCCTTTGGTTGAACACTTTCGGGTGTTTGGCTGTGTCTCACATGTCCATGTACCTGATGTCAAGAGAACCAAATTGGAAGACAAGAGCTTCAGTTGCGTACTGCTGGGGGTCAGTAAGGAATCCAAAGCCTATAGGCTTTATGATCCTATATCAAAAAAAAATTGTAGTGAGCAGGGATGTCAAATTTAAAGAAGATAAGTGCTGGGATTGGGACAAAAGTTATAAAGAATTAATTACAGTTGATTTGGAATGTGGTGACAATGAAGGAGAAGCTTCCATAAGTGACAGTGAAGGGGATAATGATGTAGAAGAAGTGGAGATCGTTCCATCAAGTGCAGAAGAAGTGGAGATCGTTCCATCAAGCAATGTGAATGATATCGTTCCATCAAGCAATGTGAATGATATCAACTCATCTAGCTCAAATGAAGGAAGATCTAGAAGAAGGCCGGTCTGGATGGATGATTACGACAGTGGAGACAATTTTTCTGAAGAAGATGCAGCTAATATGGTCCTGTTTGCATTTGCTGATCCTGTGCATTTTGAAGAAGCAGTAAAGAGTGAGAGGTGGAAAGCAGCTATGGACTCTGAAATGAAAGCCATCGAGAAAAATAATACTTGGCTATTAACAGACTCACCTGTTGGAAAGAAAAAGATCGGTGTTAAATGGATCTACAAAACAAAGCTAAAAGAAAATGGAGAGGTGGACAAGCACAAGGCTCGATTGGTAGCAAAAGGCCATGTGCAACAACAAGGAATTGATTACAATGAAGTGTTTGCACTAGTTGCAAGAATGGATACAGTGAGGATGATTATAGCTCTTGCAGACCAAAAAAGATGGATAATCTATCAACTCGATGTAAAATCAGCTTATTTGTATGGAGAATTAAGTGAAGAAGTGTATGTGGAGCAGCCTAAAGGTTATATACAGCAAGATGATCCTCAAAAAGTCTACAAATTAAAGAAAGCCTTATATGGACTTAAACAAGCTCCACGAGCTTGGTTTAGTCGTATTGAGGCTCATTTCTTTAATGAAGGTTTTGAAAGGTGCCATAGTGAACACACTTTGTTCACCAAGACAGGCAGAGAAGGTAAAATTCTAATTGTCAGTTTATACGTTGATGATCTTATCTTTACTAGTAATGATGAATTGATGTTTCTTGAGTTTAAAAATTCAATGGTGCGTGAGTTTGATATGACGGATTTGGGGAAAATGAAATATTTCCTTGGAGTTGAGGTGTTACAAGGGCCAGATGGGATTTATATTAGTCAAAGGAAGTATGCGTTGGAAGTATTGAAAAGATTTGGAATGGAGGATTGTAATTCAGTTCACAATCCTATTATTCTAGGTTTTAAGATTTTAAAGGATGAAAGAGGAGTTCAGGTGGATGAGACGTATTTCAAGCAAGTTGTGGGGAGCTTAATATATTTGACAGCAACTAGGCCTGATTTGATGTTCACAGTAAGCCTTGTTAATAGATACATGGGAAAGCCTACTGAATTACATTTGCAGGCTGTCAAAAGAGCTTTGAGGTATTTAAAAGGAACCATCAGCTATGGGATCTTCTACAAGAAGGGAGGGAGTGAAAGTCTAGTTGGTTATGCTGATAGTGATTATGCAGGTGACTTAGAAGATCGAAAGAGCACGTCAGGTTATGTATTTATGTTAGGTTCTGGAGCTGTCGTTTGGTCCTCAAAAAAGCAACCGATTGTTACTCTCTCGACAACAGAGGCAGAGTTTGTGGCTGCTGCTTCTTGCGCCACTCAAGCTATTTGGATGAAGAGAATTTTGGAGAAGTTGAGTCAATCACAGAGTCAGTGTACAACTATATTTTGTGATAACAGCTCCACAATAAAGTTGTCAAGGAATCTTGTAATGCATGAGCGCAACAAACACATTGATGTACGCTTCCATTTCCTGCGTGATCTCACAAAAGAAGGCACAGTTGAGTTAATTTATTGTGGTACACAGGAGCAGCTGGCAGATGTAATGACCAAGGCACTCAAGCTTGATACTTTTCAGAAACTTCGTAATCAGTTGGGAGTTTGCCAAGCACCAGAAGTAAACTGATTAGTTTAAGGGAGGGAAATGTTGAGTTAATAGGTGTTTAATTTCACTTGAAGTTATATTTTCTGTTTTGAATAATCCCTGTTGAATAGGAAAGTCATTTGTTATTTGACTCTTTCTTTTGTTGATTGCCAAGTCTTAGTTAGCTTAGACGTGGGCTGCATAGTTGCTTAATATTATTAGGATTGTAAAGGCTATTTAATAGCCAAAGCTTGTTTCATTCAATAAGTCATTCCCAAATCAAGTGAGCTTTATTATTGCTTGAAGTCTTTAATTCACAATAGGCAGAGGCTTTGATAATTTTCTTTTTCTTTGTATAATTTTCGTTCTTATTTTTCTCTTTTTTATTTTGTGCTCAGTTAGTTATTTATTTTTTTAAAAATTTTGTTAAAATTTATCCCTCTTATTTTTTCTACACCTTCTGTTTTTCAATATAATTTCTAGATCTTTGGAATTTTTAGTTTCTTTCTTTAAATACTTCACCATGACGTTAATTTTCTTGTTTTGACTCACAATCATCCAAAAACATATATTCAAGGATTTATGTCGCCTGCTAATTAATTCTTGCATACTGAGATAAATTTAGAAAATTATGAGATTCTTAATTTCATACTAAATATATTCAAATAAAACATTATTTTTTTTTAAATATTCTACTTAATAGTCACGTAATACTTGGTGTTAATTTTTTTTTTGAATGCATCAAATTTTATTATTTGAAGGTGTTAATTTTTAAATTTTTCTTATTATCAAAATATTTTTATTAGATTATGTCAAATACATGTTGACATATGACTATTAAATTTGTACGTCAACACGCAGATATTTTCACCTACTGAACATTTTACTTTAATTTGTTATACGTCAACATGCTGATATGTATATGCCAACATGCCAAATACATTTGTTGACATATATATATATATATATATATATATATATATATATATATATATATAGACACACACACACGGTCATTGTTAAATAATTAATGACCGTGTCAGGTGATGAAAACATGAAAAACAATCTCTGTGTGTGTGTGTGTTGACACGGTCATTAATTATTTAACACACACACTCACACACAGAGATTGTTTTTCATATTTTCATCACCTGACACGGTCATTAATTATTTAACAATGACCGTGTGTGTGTGTGTCTATATATATATATATATATATATATATATATATCTGTGGGTGTGTGTGTGTGTTGACAATGAAAGTTTTTCATATTTTCATCACCTGACACGGTCATTAATTATTTAACAATGTTAATTAGTTAAGTCAACCGTAGGAAAGACTTAACATAATAATAATAATAATAATAATAATAATAATAATAATACAACTTACAAGGACGATATTCATATAAAAAATAGTAGATGGGCCATAAGATTCCTATTGATGAAAAAATTGATTTAAAAATCATGGCTATGAAAAAAAAAACGCATTTACTCCATATATCATGTCAGTTTTATCAATAAATCCATAATTAACTATTTTCTTCAGTGAAATATTATTCGACTATCTTTTGATTTACAATACTCAAATGATCACTTGGCCATTTATTTGTTGACTGGTTTTGCACCATGCATGATATGAAAGATAATCTAGCTTTATCTTCAGGAATCAAATAACCCAAGGCATTTGGATTGCGAAAGGTAATGGTGCTGAGCCTTTCGCAGTTGCCATGGATGTGGGAGGAACGGATAGCAGTGAAAGAGGCCAGGTATCAATTATGTTAATTTAATAGAGTTGCACTACAATTTGATATGAAAGATAATCCAAGGCATTTGGATTGCGAAAGGTAATGGTGCTGAGCCTTTCGCAGTTGCCATGGATGGGGGGGACGGACAGCAGTGAAAGAGGGCATTGATTAATTATATTAATTTTGTAAGAAGTTATATTGACTGTTTTAACTACGTGTGCTTGCCATTAATGATTTATTTGTTTAACCCGAAGGAGTGAAGTGTCTAAAAAAGTATGCCTTTTCTCTTGACTTTCTAAGATCGAGTATGAGAACTAGTAAAACTAATGTAAGGGTGATTCTGTTTGAATTCAATTCTTTATATATATATATATATATATAAACAATTAAGCTCTCATTTGACATTGCGTTCCAAATAAGGTTGACCAAATATTGATTTTTTTTTTGCTTAATATTATTTTTTTATGTTTTTTTGATTGTTTTGACGTGCTAATATCAAAAATAATTTTTAAAAAATAAAAAGAATATTATTTTGATGCATTTCCAAGTAAAAAAAATTTTAAAAAGCAACCGCTACCATACTCCGAAACATCTCCTGGAAGTTGAGAGAACATACACTAGTTGTACTAAAACAGAGAGCTCACATAAACAGCCAATGCAATGAGGGACAAACTTCGTGTATCAATATAAATCATTCTAGTATAGTTGGTAGTTCAAACGGGAACTAGAATAATTGAAGAGGACACCTTTTGTTGGAAAGGGAACTATATTCTAATTAAAGAATAATTTAAAATTATTTTTTACATGTAGCCTAACAAAGTAAACTTTTGGTTAAATATATATCTTTTCATGGACGGGAGCTTAAGGGATCCTAACGGTAGCTGTGCATTGCCTTTACGTGGTAGTTTGAGGGATCAAAATTAAAATAATAAAAAAAGGTCAAGGGTGTAGCGGGATTTGATGAAAAGTTCTAGGGTCTCTTGAACAATTAGTTTTAAAATACGATAATATATCCGGTAAATAGTATGATAATTTCGTAAAGAGAGTTGAGATTTTGAATTTGAATTTGAAAATGCTAGTCACTTGAACGCAAAAGATGACGGACATCTCATTTATGATGAAATTAATTAGTTCAGAAATAGAGAACTAAGAGCAAAATTTTGAGAAAACTTGAATTGCGCCGTAAGATAGTTTGAAGATTAGTTTAGAAAATCTCCATAACGTTTCGTAATGGAGAAGTAATGAACTTGAAGCAACTTTAGAAATGCGTTTTAAGAACTTAGGTGAAAGTTTTAATAAAAAATGAATAAGAAAAACTGAAGTGAAAATTGTACACATATTTGAGGACTGAAATATAAATCCCATGACTCCGCAATTAGTAAAACGACTTGATCAGGTCAAGGTAGAATTAAAAAAAATTCAATATACCTAAACAAAAAACCAATGCAATGAAGTCTACGCTTTGGATTGCAGTTATTAAATCCAGATTGGTCTGACAGGTCATTTCGATATCTAAGTGGATCAGTTTTGGTAAGATAAAAAATCAGAATGAATAAAAATCTAGAAAAACCTAGTTAATCTTTGACCTAGACGACCTGACAAAACCTAATAGAGACTCGTTTTTTTTTCAAATGTGTTTTCTTTTCCAGCTCGATATCCAAATTAATACAAATTAATTTATATTAAAAAAATATTTATATTTTTAAATATTTTTAAAATATAAAAACAAATAAATACCTCCTCCGGTTAAACTTTCAATGGATCCACGGTGAAAATCTGAACAATTTCTTGATAGGGCATGCAGGATCGAAATTGAAGTCCTTCTATAGAAACCAAAAACAAAATCTAATTGTAGGATTAAAATTGGAGTCAGTGGTTTTGGACAGGCAGGCCAATCCACTCGAACGCAAAGGAGTAGAGAGAGACTACTCGTTCGGATTCCTCGCAAGATGCCTCGAATCGACAGGTGACTTTGCTTGAATTTTTAAAGTGGGCGTTCTCTCCTCAGTAAAACCCAGTCCAACTTATGTGCCACTTGTCTAGTAATACTGCACACAGCAGAATTCTAAGCCCTTGTAGTCCTAGCTGTCAAGTCTACCTTAATATATACTGTCCCAGTTTTTCCACATGGTGGTGTGCGCTTACAAAATCGAAAATCGAAAGTTGAGTTGTCTATAAAATCCCTTCCAGTCGCGCGGTTATAAAATGAACAAGTGCCAATTTTTTAGATGCAGAACCCAACGTGACCAACTTGATTACAACCTATTTAATTTATTATAACCATATTGCTAACTTAACTACCTATAAAATTTGTATGTAAATTGACTTGGAAGGATTCAGTCACATTTTTCTCCAACACTTAATTTATTAAGAATGAACTAAATTAAACCATCTAGGTGGTGGCCCAATGATAAAAGTTTGGGATCAAGAGGTTTGCTCCGTCTGTGGTCTCAGGTTCGAGCCCTGTGGTTGCTCATATAATGGCCACTGGAGGCTTACATGGTCATTAATTTCAGGATCCGTGAGATTAGTCGAAATGCATGCAAGCTGGCCCGGACACCTACGTTAAACAAAAAAAAAAAAATGAACTTAATTAAGAAAGCCACTTGTTGTATAAAACAAGAGCCCATGATATTTAACCCCGTCTATATATCATTACCCTGTAACTTCCTCTACTGAGAAAGCCAGTTGTTGGATTCAAAGTGTTGTGCTTTAAAAATGTAAACCGACTGTGTTGCTCATAGAGAGAGGGACCCGCATTTAGTGGGTGATTTTTAGAAAATAACAATAAAAATAATTCATAATAATAAACATGTGTAGAAAATCTCTTGAATAATTCATAATAATGAACTTGAAGTAGCTTCAGAAATGCGTCTTCATCAAGGGATTTGAAAAACTTAGGTGAAAGTTCTAGCAAAAAAATAGAATAAGGAAAACTAAAGTGAAAATTGTACAGATATTTGAGGACTGAAATGTAAATCCCATGACTATTTAATTGGTAAAAGGGATTGATCAAGTCAAGATAGAGATTAAGAAAATAAAAACCAACTTGATTTGACACTTGTCACTAGATTAAGAGTTAATAAAAACCCTCTACATGTTGTCACTAAAATAAGAATTGACACCATAACCGAACAAAATAAACCAATGCAATGAATTGCTTGTTGGGCAACCATGATAAATCTACTTTTTTATTAAAATTTAATTTTTTTATTTTAAAATAATTTTTATTTTAAATTATTTTAACATGTTAATATTAAAAATAAATTTAAAAATAAAAAAAATATATTACACTTTCAAAGTTAATCTTCTCTACATTTCCAAACACCCTCGAATAAAAGCCGGAGTGCATGTGGTCGGTAGACATAACTCTGACAATTAAGGATAAAAATGAAGAACAAGTGCCAACAACGCCACTCTCAGTTGTCACTAAATTAATCCTTATGAGAAACCAGACACTTGTTGAGTCTCTATAAATTCAACTTCTGTGAAACTCTACCCCCACCCTTCTTCTTCTTCTTAACAAAACCCTAAAATGCTATTGTCTTTCAATATTAAACTCAAGTATCTCTATCTATAAATTCAAGTACCTCTATCTATCTATCTATCTATCTATCTATCGAGTACCACACCTCACATCTAAAACACTAACCTAAAAACACGTCCAAAGTTGAGTTATAATAATGGCGGAAGATTGTTGCGGCTTCCAACTCATTAGCGGTGACGGTGTCTTAAACGTGAAAGGACTCGAAAACTTCACGAGGACCACCAACCTCGCACAGCGTTGCCTCTCCTATGCTGCTGTTGCAGTTATTGGCCCCCAAAGTAGCGGTATACTTGCAACGTTTTTTCTCTTATGTACAATTAATAACAAGAGTCACATTTTTTTTTCTTTTATATCAATATTGGTTAGATATTTGCTGTAGCGATCTGTACCGTATATGTGTGTTTAATTATCGCACACTTAGCATGCAGAGAGAAAGCATATAAATTGTTTAATTTGCCTTCTTTGGTGAACAGGGAAGAGCACGCTCTTGAATAAGCTCTTCCGGACAGATTTCACGATGATGGATGCACATGAAGGAAGGTTCGGTGTTTTTAATTTGTTTTAGAAAGGAGGATTCGTCTATTAACTTACTGTATATTCTGGTTTTGCGCCATGATATGAAATTAAGATGGTTTAATTAGCTTATATTTTCAGGGGTCAAACAACCCAAGGCATTTGGATGGGGAAGAGTATTGGTATTGAGCCTTTCACAATTGCCATGGACGTGGAGGGATCGGACAGCAGCGAAAGAGGCCAAGTATAAATTAATTAATATTATTATTATGCTTGAAATACACAGGACTGGTGTAGGAGGGTGTCATTAATATTATGTCGGAGAAAGGATTTAATTTGTGTTGACATATAAGCTTGTTTGATAATATTCTTGACAGTTGAACTAAAAAATAAAATTAATAATTATTTGTCTAGTTATCAGTTGTGGGAGTTTCACACAGTCTACTAGGTTTAGCATAACAGATATGACTCTGTGGTCTTAGCATAACAGTCATTGTGAATCATATGCCTTTATTAAGTTATTTTAAGTAGAGTTTTAATTGTAACGATTAATATTAAAATTAAAACTAAATAATATTATTCTCTTACTTGTGTTTCTATCACCAATACTTCTATTAGAGATCGATTTAATAACAAGTGTCAAATTAATTTCATATATATATATATATATATATATATATATATATATATATATTATAGTTTACAGTACTGCAATTTAAAGATTAATTTAATGATGTTCTCAGGACGGCACAACTACATTTGAGAAGCGAAGTGCTCTATTTGCTTTGGCAGTTGCTGACATTGTAATAATAAACATGTGAGTTTATTTCCAATATTTTTAATTTCTAATATTTGAATATCTTCCCCTTTATTTTTGCATCTAAAATAAAGCAAGATATATACAATCATAATATATACTGGTAATTATTGGGGCAGAAATGAAAATGAATGTTACAATCAGGCTAGCTATTATAAGTTCCTCACCTTTGTTTAAACTCTCCTTTGCTAAACAATCAGCCACAACACATGCTGGAAAGTCAACCAATTCACAATTAGCAGTTTCCATTGGCAAGAATCAACTCGTGTTGAATTATTATTGTATATACAGGTGGTGCCATGACATTGGTCGAGAACATGCTGCCAGCAGACCCCTTTTGAAAACAGTTTTTGAGGTACCCTAATCATTTGCCTTTGAGCCTATTATAATATTGAATCCGAAGGATGAATGATATCCCAATTACCACCGCTAATTACATGCAGGCCATGACGCGTTTATTTGGCGCCCGCAAAACAACCCTGATGTTTGTTCTACGTGACCAAACACCGGTAGTATTTAATTTGTGCTCTATCCCTAAACATAGATTTACATCGTTTATAAAAATAAATAAATAAATAAATATATATATATTTCAACACAAACAGATTTAGTCACAATCTGTCTCTTCTGAGTGTTAATCTGTCCTAATATTAATATATACGGGTACTGAATCTGTGTCTTCTGAGTGTTCATGTAGACTCCACTTGAACGTCTGCAACATATTCTGAGGCAAGATATTGATCAGGTGCGATATTGTTCATGTACTCTCCCTTAATCACTGTGAGATAATTGTTGTTATTGAGTTTGCAAAACAATTCCTCTTAATTATGAATGTTCTTTACTCTACTGAATTATACAGATATGGGCTGCAACTGCTAAACCCGAGGCTCATACATGGACTCGTCTGGGTGATTTTTTTAATGTGGGTTGATTTCATCTTCCTTGTCTATGATATATAAATGCATGAAGCAAAGGTGGATGTCGAATTAATTAAATACGAAGCTTAATATTTTTATAATGAGTTAATATAAAATTATTGATTTTAAACATCAACTAATAATTTATGTTCTTAAAATAATATATTTCATTGACATGATGTTATTTTTTTAACTTAATTTAATAAATTATTTTTATTATTGATGTAGTCCTTTGACAAATGTACTTAATTAAAGCTTTGTCTTTCTGTTTGTATTATTAATATATCTTTTTCATTTATTTTTTTATGAAATTAAGGTGGAGATCATTGCTTTGCCTAACTATGTATTCGAGAAGGAGAAGTTTAATGAGCAGGTAAATTAATTACTGGTTTCAACTGATGGATTGCGTTGGAGCATGTTTTTCCACTATTAAAGAACATAAATTAATGGTTTGTAGGTTTGCATCTGACTTACCAAATAAATTATATACAGATAAGGTATAAGTTAAGATCCATCCTAGGTCGACATGCTATAGAGAAAACTATTAGATTCACATTACCTTGGTGTCATTAAACCAAATCGTCTATGTTAATTAAGTACGAACCTTAATTATATTCTATGATAAAGTATAATAATAAGAAGTAGACGTGCTATTCTCATTTTATAGATTTTCATTAATCCAATCTATATTCTATCTATTTTTCACTAATGATGATAATTGTGTTTTTCACAAATAATGATATTAAATTATAGCATTAAATTTATAACCATAAACATAACTAATAGAACTCTTCTTTTGTAATTAAGATATTTAAATTTTATCATTTTGTTAATAATCGCTAATCAACAAATTTAACTATTTGAAAAATTGTCGTCATACTACTTTTCATAATATATTGTTAAGGATTTATTTTTATGATTTTAAATATCATCTACCAATAATATATTTATTTCATAAATAGTTTGAATCTTATGACTCTGTTTTTATTAAAATTAGCTTGAAGTATTAATGATGCACAGCAGGTGAAAAATAATTTATAGATTAACTATATTGTTTAAATAATTAGGAATTAGCAACCTCAAATAATAATAACAAATTCTACCAACAAGTTAATGTTTATATTATTTCCTTTGACAATAAGCAAGTTTGGTCCCTTATAATTAAGATCTCCTTTTAAACTATATAGCCGTATTGCTCTGCTTGTCGGAGCTCTGAACTCCTCGTCTTCTTCTGTCACCTTTCTTTATCTAATACAAAAAAAAATCAAGTGAAAGCTATATATATTAGACAATAATTAAAACTTTAAAAGTTGTTTTTTTTGGATAATCATTGAGAGTATATTGAAAGGTTTAATTTTCAAATTCTAGATGTCAAAGATGGAGTCTAAGCTTGGTTTATGTTAAAAAATCGATGAATGGTTTTATATAACTCTTTAAAAGATTGAATGGTTTCTTGATTCAAACCCTGAAATGATGTTTTTCGTGATGTATTTTACAGGTTGCTCTGCTGAGGCAGCGGTTCATCCATTCCATCTCTCGGGGAGGTCTTGCTGGTGATAGGAAGGATGTACAACCTGCTTCAGGGTTTCCCCTTCGTGCCGAACAGATATGGAAAACCATAAAGAAAAACAAGGATCTGGATCTTCCTGCTTTGGAGGTTTATTTAAATGCTGACTTCTTTTGCAAAAAATATTCATGTTTAATTAGATTTTCTTGTGTGAATATGTTTCTTCATTTTGTTTACCAGGTGATGGTTGCCACATTTCGGTGTGAACAGATTGCCAAGGAGAAGCTCAGTCGCTTGAAATTGGATGAGGTATTTCTTTTTTCTTTCGAATGCTACTGCACAACCTTGTTGTAAAATTTATATCACTCAATAATATCAAATTGATTTTATACAGACTTGGTTGGCAATGAGTAAAGCTCTTAAATCCGGCCCAGTATCAGAGTTTGGGGAAAAGCTCAGCTCTATTTTGGAAAACTATCTTTCTCAGTAGGTTACATCTTGCTCTCGTTTACAAAGCTATTCACTCTGCATGTATCTGTTGTAACCAACGTAGAATAAAAATGTTTTGATGCAAGATGCAGTGGAAAGTCCTAAAGCTCAAACTAATTCACAAGTACAGAAAGATAAAAAGAAGCATAATCAATAGCACATATAAAATCTATATGATTCAGTAATTTAGGTTTATGATCAGAGAAATTCTATGTTTCCTCCATCTCTCTATAGCTTTCTTCCACACGACATGATGCAGTACTATACTAATTGTTGAACTTGATTAGGAATCTCTCCGCTAAATTGTATCCAAGCCCTGTAAAATGTTCATTAAAATTTCAATATTATTTTTAATATAGATATTAAACTCATGAAGACTTTTATTTATTTAAATCACTATAAGTTTGAGAAGGCATGTTGAGGAAACAAATAAAAATAGTATATTTTGAATTGAAATGCAATGCAATCAATACAATTATTTATACAAAAATCAATCATGAAAGGTATAGTTCAACTGGTCAGGTCCTGGGTTTACTCTCTAGAGGTCACCAGTTCGAATCCCACAAACCTCAAGGCCACTGGAGGCTTACATGATCGTTAACTTCAGGGCTCGTGTGATTAATTTAGATGCGCGCAAGTTGACTCAAACACTCACGTTAATCTAAAAAAAGTTATAAAAAAAATCAAGTATTACATCAAATGATGAAATCAAGAATTTTGAATAATTAAAGATTATAATTATTTGATTGTGTGTGTGTATATATGTTTTTAATTGGTTAATTGTAATGAAACATTCTATTAATAAAGTTTGTTATTTTTAACGGATATAATTTAGGGGAGTCTCTAATATTATTTATTCATCATACAATAATATTGCTTCTTGAATAGATATGACACGGAGGCTGTGGATTATGAAGAAAGAATTAGAAAAGACAAACGGCAACAGTTAGAAACAGAAGCACTACAAGTAAGGCCTTAATGTGTGAACATCTTCATTAGCTTTTGTAATTGGGTGCTACTTATGTCCTGTTTTTAGTGCGGTAATTTTTATTTTTAAAATTTTTTTGTGAGTGTATTTGTTTTGAAAAAGAATTAGATTGATATTTTTTTATAATTTTAATATATTAATGCTAAAAATAAAAAACAAATTAAAAAAATAATTTTAATATATATTTTCAAATAAAAAATACTTTTAAAAAACAATTACAATTTTAACATGCACTTAGTAATAATGCCTGCAATATTTTTCTATTTTGACTTAAAAAACTGTCATTATTCCCGATGATTAAGTTTCTGGTCTGTTATGTAGTTTGCATACCCAGCTTATGTTGCCATGCTGCAACATCTACGTTCTATTGCACTGAAAAGTTTTAAGACTAAGCTGGAAAAGACGGTGAAGGAGAGACGAGGAGACGGATTTGAAGCTTTGGTTGATTCTTGTGGTCAGTCCAGCATGCTCCAATTTGAGAAAGGATGTGAAGGTAAAAAAATATATTATCTGTTTTTTGTTTATTTTATTCTCTTAAAACTTGGGATATATAGTTTTATATATACCCTGCTTTCTATCAGATGCAACTATAAAAAAAAGGGTTAATGGCTGGGTTGCTGAAGAAGTCAAAGTCAAGGATAGACTTCAACTTGAAATTGAAAAGCTTAAATCCGATAAGAAAGCCGAATATAAGGTAATTTCCTTGGTTCATGTATGAAAATCCATACCAGCTGAGGTCCAGGCCGGCATAGGCTTTGATATATATTTTTTATTTTTTATTTTGTGCTCAGTTAGTTATTTATTTATTATTAAAAATCTTGTTCAAATTTATCCCTCTTATTTTTCTACACCTTCTGTTTTTCAATATAATTTCTAGATCCTTGGAATTTTTAATTTCTTTCTTTCTTTAAATACTTCACCATGACGTTAATTTTCTTGTTTTGACTCACAATCATCCAAAAACATATATTCAAGAATTTATGTTGTCTACTAATTAAATTCTTGCATACTGAGATAAATTTAGAAAGTTATGAGATTCTTAGTCTCATACTAAATATATTCAAATAAAACATTATATTTTTTTTTGAAATATTCTACTTAATAATCACGTAATACTTGGTGTTTTCTTATATATGAAGGCTGAAAAGAAGAACATCATGAAAGAAAAAATTAAGAAAGGAGTAACTACGGGTACGGGGGTCGTGGCGGGGGTGACGGTGGGGATGGCAATGATGTTGGTTGCTGATCCAATCACGGCAGGTGCAACAGGAATGGGGGCATCGGCAGCAACAATACAGCTAATTGATGCTGGGAGAGATCTTTTACATAGACGTCATTAATATTTAATGTACCAAATCTTATGGTCTGCTCGTGTTGATTTCCAACTTTGTTTAATTAAGTTTTTATGTTATATTATTTAAACATGTGATTATATAAATGTTATTTTTTTTAATTAAGTGTTCTTGTTCATTTTCATTTTTTTTATTTTTTATTTGAATGCATCAAATTTTATTATTTGAAGGTATTAATTTTTAAATTTTCTTGTTATTAAATTTTTTTATTAGATTATGCCAAATTGACATATGGTTATTAAATTGCTGGTATTTTCACCTGGTGAACATTTTACTTTATTTCTAATCAAGTCTTTATATTTTTAATTTTTTTTTTCTATTTGAATGCATATATTTTATTTTTTTTTCTAATCAAGTCTTTCTAAATATTTTTTTATATTTTTTTGAAAACTCAAAATCAGGTCACGATAGTTGCCCTCTCTTTATAATATTTACAATGCAAATACATTGAAAATTTTCATTTTCTTTTGGTTTTGTGTAGTAAATTTGTAAAAAAAAATAGACATGAAAAAAAAACATTTACTTCTTTCAAAAATATTGAAAACTTTAAGTAGTAAAGTTTGCTAACCTGATTGAAATCTGGACAAAACAGGTAATTTGTCTTCTATTTTTTTTTATAAAAAAAAATTGGGCGGTACAATTAAAAAAAATCTCAGTCATGCGGGCCCTAATTAAATGAGCCAGGCCCGCAACAGCACTTGGCCCCTTTTACTTTTTTTATATTTTTATTTATTTCAATTAATTTTTTTTTTAAAACCTAATTATTATTATTATATTTAAATTAATATCCTTTATCACTTTTATTTTGTTTAGAAAATATTTTTTAAATGATTATATTTTTTGGTTATACGTTTAATTTTTAAAGATTTCTGATTCATCTATGATCTTCTTTTATCTTTTGTGTAGATGAATTATATTTTTGAAAATAAAAATATTTATTTTCAGATAATATTTCTAATATGTGTAGCCTTGCATATTATTTTTTTATTTTTTTATTTTATTCAATCAATTCAATAAATTTATCTATTTATATTATCGTTTGATTAAAAAAATATTTTAATAAACAAAAATTAACAAGTATGATGAGGTAAATATTCCATATTAAGAGATTGAATATTTTTAGGTTGAATAATATAATAGCAACTGAGAGATGATTTGCTAATTTAATAAATATTTTTGATTTTTTGATTTTTCAAAATTTATTTTTAGATGTCGTTAATGAATTTATTTATTTATTAGCGTATGTTGTTACCCAATTTTTGACCCATCTTTTTGATAAAATCTTCGGAAAATTCAAAAATAGCGAAAAACAACGAAAATCCAAAAAATATGTTTTTAATATGTGTGCATCGTTTTTAGCATTTTTAACG
>Ga0325404_1000658_pt1 | contig 35155 bp, 29 predicted proteins | sample PopdelMetagenome_18_FD_205664 | JGI IMG/M metagenome (GOLD analysis project Ga0325404, IMG submission 205664) | Populus deltoides microbial communities from Bellville, Georgia, United States - Xylem-Control-R1 | ecosystem: Host-associated > Plants > Phyllosphere > Stem > Wood/Secondary xylem...
ACACTCCTATCTAAAATAGAAATACCGCTAAATCTACTTGTCCAATCAAAAAATCACCACTAGAGTGAGAGTGATCATGTATGATCGTGGAACCCACGTGCCTGGAACCCACGAAGCCGTGGAGTCCATACCCCACGTGTCACACACGGCACTAAATAGCGCGTGGCAATCCTCCATTCACCACCATCACCAACGGAACAAATCACAACATGAACAGCTCATCCTTTTGGACTCCTCTACCACACGCTGCAAAAACACTCCACTCGGGGCAGCATTATCCCTTTGAGGGAATACCGTTTTATTTTTCACAGCTGATTTTTTTTTTACTCTCCAACAGATAAAATTATTTACTGCTTCAGTTTTCTTTTCTTCTCTCTTTTTTATACCATCTTCGTGTCTCTTGATCAAACTGCAGCGAAAACAGATGGGTATATTTAGAATTAAATTCATTTAAAAAATAACAGATAATAAATAATACAACTAAATTCATAAAAACAGACAACAATATAATTATCAAAATCAATTATCTCTCTAGAAATTGGCGTTGAAATGTCAATTCCTGGAATTGTTTTTTTAATATGGTATCTAATTGTTTTCCATGACTTGAGTGGAAAGGAAACATTTTTCAGACGTGAGAGCTAGAGTAATGTGATGTTTGTTGTTGTGATGTAACTGTATTTTTTTTCAAATTTTTTTTTTAATTTTTAATTATTATTTTTAATTATTTTAATGTATAAATATTAAAATAATTTTTTAAAAATAACAAATATTATTTTAATAAAAAATACTTTAAAAATGCACTAAAAGAATAGCAAAATTAACATAAATTACAAACTTGTAGATTTTGTTTGGAAACGTTATTGAAATTGAGTTTTTTTAAAAATTATTTATTTTAAATTTTTAAATTTTTTTATATGTTAATATGCAAAATATTGTTTTTAAAATTTTAAAAATATTATTTTAATATATTTTAATAAAAAAACACTTAAAAGAAAATAATAGCCACCGCCGCTACTAAATATTAATAGCAAAACAGAAGTAGCAAAGACTGACTTCCTTCTTTTCCTCTTCCTCGCTCCAATTTCAGAGACTCAAGACAGGTCCAATTGTCTCTCCTCTCCACTCTACTCCTCTACTATACTCTCTTCTCTTCACCATTTAAATCTTTATCTTTCTCTCTCTCCCGCTGAATTATTATGTCACCAACTGCTTAATTCAAAAGTGATCAACTTCAACAATTTTATCCTTCCAGGATATCAACAAATGGTTTTCAGATGGAGAAAGGAGAATTAGCAAAAAGCAGAGATTGAAGGGGGAATAAAAATAAAGAAAGAACCTAAATTAATTCTAAAAAACCAGAAATGCGAACGATTTGTGACGTGTGTGAGAGCGCAGCCGCGATTCTTTTTTGTGCAGCTGATGAAGCCGCTCTTTGCCGTTCTTGTGACGAGAAGGTGATTATCGACCTTTATTTTTACAATATTTCTTTTGTCTCTTTATATTTTTTCCCTGGTTTATTTGATTTGATTAACGAGAATTGATTAAGTGAGTTAAGGTAATAATTCTGCTCAAGTTGAAATGGGCTTGATTGGATTTGCAAAATGAATTCTTTTTTGGTACTTGAAGAGTAAAAATTGCCAGTTCCTTTACTGAGTCTATCAAGTGATGATCTTTTATTGTAAAGTATCAAGCTCTGGATTTGATAATTTTTTGATGGCGGAGTGCAAGTTTTGGTCTTTTTAAGCAAGCATCATCGAATTTGTCATATTTAAGCAAATGGGTCTCTGTTTGTGTGCTGGAACAGGTTCATTTGTGCAACAAGCTAGCTAGTCGGCACGTGCGAGTAGGACTTGCAGATCCTAGCGCTGTTCCACAGTGTGACATATGTGAAAATGCACCAGGTATGCCGGCCTGCCTTTGCTGATATTTTTGGACTTTTTCATGGGATGTGAGTTTTTGAAGTTTTTTCAAGGAGTTTTGCTTTTCCTTGTCTTGAAATGTGCATGCAGCTTTCTTTTACTGTGAGATAGATGGTAGTTCGCTCTGCTTGCAATGCGATATGATAGTACATGTTGGTGGTAAAAGAACCCATGGTAGATATCTCCTGTTGAGGCAGAGGGTTGAGGTTTGTCACTCGGAATCGAAGTGTTTTGAGTTTTGTATCAAACATGTAAGAAGCTATCCGAATTAACATTTTTTGTTTGATTGTCTTATTTAGTTTCCAGGGGATAAACCTGGCCGGATGGAGGAGCAAGGACAACAACCTCTTGATCATAATGAAACAAGGAGGGACCAAAACCAGCCACTTAAACTCACAGCTAGAGAAAATAAACAAAACCACAGAGCCTCTCCAGTTCCAATGGTAGAGAATAACACAGATAGCGACGGAAAAATGGACAACAATTTGATTGATCTTAATGCCAGGCCTCAGCGGATACATGGACAAAATTCAACTAACCAGGTATCGATGCTCTCAACATCAGTCATACGTTATAGATTTATATTTCTTTAAACCACATCTGCATGCATGTTAAAATTCCAATGTTTGATGCTGTAATATCTTAACAAATTTATGCACTTGCATTTTATTTAGGAAAATCACGAATCTTCTAGTGCGGTTCCTGTTGGATCCTTCAAAAGGGAGTCTGAAAAGTAAGCAAGGTATAATCCACATTTATTAGGTTTTAACTCTTGGGTTTTCTTTTCTCCATTTATTATGAAAACTTTGACATGATGGATAATAGTGTGGAAAAGCTTCAAGTTTCCATTGAAGTTAGTCCTCTTAAACCAACAGTTGTATGACTTCTATATGCAAAAACGCATTGGACTCTAAATTCAGCTGCTTGTAAGATGGTGAATGTAACCCTCTTTTGCTCAAATTGAGGTTAAAATGTGCCTCTCCATGCATCAGAATTGAAGATAAACAAATATTGTTTTGGCCTTTTACTATGATCTATGTTTTCAAGGTCATAATAAGTATACCTGATGTGGGTTCTCAAAAGAAAAAAAAAGGTACATCTGTTATCGAGCTGGAGCCTAGCTGAAATTTTCCGAGGTTTTTTGGTTTTTGAATTTTCACCTTAGCTGCAAATTACTAGATACCATTTGAAGGCATTTTGATCCTGATGTGTGTAAAGTTGGTATATATGTAATCCAAAGATTATTTGAAGGGACAGTCTCTGTGTTGCATGATCAACTGTTTGAATTAGCGGGTGAAAGCAGCAGAATGAAGAGGTTAAGGTATTACACATCTATGACATGTGCCTGGCTCCATCTTTTTTTTGGACCTATTGTAATCAGCAACCATAACATAGAAGCTTTGAATCTTTAAAAGAAGAATAACTTTACCTGATATTATTACGTTAGATTTCGGAAGGATGCTTGTAATTGAAAAGGAAAACTCTAGCGTGCATATTTGTGATGTTTTCATGGCTGAATGTGTGGTCAAGATTTATCGCTCTTCATGCTGCATGGTTAAAGGATTAATAGCACTTTATTGGCTTTTCCTGGACGTGCCAGCATTTCACATTTTCAGTGAGTGGATATATCTTTTGTTTTAGTGTTCTCATTGGCAAGTACTGACATACTGAGTATGGTTGTCTAGTTTTATCTTTATATGACTTCAGGATTGGTGCTCATTTGCTGATTACAGTCAGGTTTTCACGTTGTGGGCAGAATTTGAAAATCTGAGAATTTTTGTGTTTCTTGACCCATGTGCATTTGTTCCTCAGTGAGGGCGGATGTGGAGCCTGGCTGTGTGCTGTTAGCAGGTTCACAAAAAGTGACATCCAAGTTTTGGCTTTTATTTAGGTTGTTATTACTTTAGTGGCAGTCACTCACTTGTCACAGTTTGCGGATATCTACAACTTCTTGAATCACAGTTTGCGGATATCTACAACTTCTTGAACAAACCAACTTATAGAACAAAGCTTGTTCGTCTTTTCCTATAAACATTTGCATAAAGGCGTTGCGTTTTTTTACCAGAGTAAGATGCTGCAAATGCTAGCTTAAGTTTAAATTAGGCAGTCTGTCTTAATTTTATGAAAGTTGGAAGCATGACTTAATCAAACTGGTGGATTAGAGAAAGGGCAAAGCAAGCAACTGTGATCTGAAGCGCTTGAAAACAAATGAACGAACTGACTGATTTTTTTTCTGTTGCTATTAATATTGTTTACTTACCAGGCAGAGTTGCAAGATACTTGTAACTTGTAAGTCTTTGGAGACTGGAGTGGCATGCGTTTATATTGCTTGCCAGATTTTGTAAATTACAGCTTAGAGAAGTTGCAGTTAATGCCCAAGAGGAACCTGATAGATTCAAAGCCTTTTGCTTCAATTCAAATATTGTTAAATTTTGTGGATCTCAGAATACTGCCTGAGATAAGACCCAAGGCGGATAGTTTATTGCATTAAATGAAGGCCTTTATTTTTCCATTTGATATTCAAGATGATTTGATCCAACTGGATATATACCAAATCCTTCGAAGTGATTACAAGTAGGAATTTTGGAGTACACTACTTTTGAAGGGAACTTAAGTGGGCTGTCAGTCTAGAGATGCTAAAGAAATGGAGGATAATGATGTTTAGCCATAATTAGATGTTTTGCATAAAATATATGTGATGACAGATTGCCTTGCAGATCAAGTGTTTGATTTTGGAAGCATGCTGTATTTCTCTACGACTTTATTGGAGTTGTAAGAAGTTATATGCCTGGGATTATGATGAGTTTAGCTATTATTGAATCTTGAACCGTAAATTTAGAAATGAGCTGCCATTTTCTACTAGCCTGCCTGGGTTCGAGAATGTCCATGTCCGCTATAAGTGTGTTAAATTAATGAGGGTCTGAGTGGCATTGCATTGGTTGTCCACAATGCGAACCGATATTTGCACTCGTCAAGATGGGGCTGAAAACAGCGACTTCTATTAGGTTAATGCTATTTTTCTCTTTCACCTTCGTTCAACTAATGAGATTTGTGTATTAGTGCAAATTGATATTGGCATCATGCTCGTTTATCCTTTAGATACCTATTCTATCTAAATTTTACAGCCTGCAGATTAATTTCTTGCTCATTATTCGGGTTTCATTTGGGGAACCATCACTGTAAAGTTTTATAATTTGAAAGCAACTGAAATTGTTGTGCTATCCCCTATCTTTTTGTCTTTTTGATCATTGAAATTCTTCTTGTACTTTGCTGAAGAGTGTTCGCTGTCTGTGTATAATGTGGCCATCGTCATTTTTATTTGTGGCTGCAGGTGATTTCGGATGCATGTTGAGATATTCTGTACTGCAACCAGCCTTGTAAACTCCTGCAGCATTTCTTGTGGTTAGGCTTTCCTTCCTAGCGCGAAGATGGTGAGGTGATTTTTAGCCTTTGTATCAAATATCAATAGAGATATAGCTTGTGTGAAAGAAATAACAAAACTCTTTGTTGGTTAGCATTTGGCTCATGTGCTGGCTTGAGTTCACCATCACCTTCAGGTCCTGAGATTTAAAATTTAATAAAGCACGATTCATTCGAAAGATGATGATGTGAAGCGACCTTCCGACTGGAGAAAAGTGGCTTCTGTCGTCATTATTTATTTATTTATTTTTGGTCAGAAATATAAATAAATCCACTTTTAAAAAATAAATGATCGATTAAGTTTATGATATTTTTTAAAATTAACAAGTTAATTTTTTCAAGGTTTTCTTCCATGTAAGTGCATATTTTTGTTATATTTTCTACATCTTCCAAACAATATATTTTAAAGTTTGATTTTTATGTTATTTAAAACTAAGATTAACATCAATGTTTTTTTTTGTTTTTAAGATTAAGTTTTACAAATACATCCAGCCAGAGTTCTGTTTTTCATCTCAATTTCTTTTTTAGTAAAAAACAGAAGACACAGAAAATACTCTGCTGTTCGTTCATTTGTACTTGCACTTGCTGTCCATGACGTAGTGCATGGAATACATTGGTAAACAAGCGGGTTCTCCAAAGTGAAGAAGGGAAATTCCTCGCACACGCTTGAAAGATGTTTCTTTAGAGATGATGGCGAGTTAGGTAAATGATGTATATTTACCAATTCAAGTCGAATAAAGTCCACAACTTTTCTACTTTAATATTTGAAATTAATTGTAGTATAGAATTGCAATTCAAAAATAGACGATCATAAAAATAAATCACCAGAAATTCATGAAATGCAATATTTCAGCTACACGTTGTAAGCAAGCTCCTCTGCTCGAAAGGAAAAACCCACATCTTTATCTTTATCTTTGAGTGCGAGAGGCGAAGCTGGGATTGTGATCAATGGGAGCTGCAGTTGATTGAATTCTATGACCGTCCCAGGATTATATAAATATACATATGGTTGACAAAGGAACAAGACATCGCCATTTCCAAAGATCTTCATCACTGTAAGTAACCTCCGATGATCTGCAAAATTTGATGTGTCTTCAAGGGCAACTATCCTGGTCCAAGATTCAGAGAGACTATGTTCGTTCATCAGCCATACCTCCATAACATCCTGTTGAAATATATCAGCAAGATAACAGGGATTTAGGGAAACCCCTAAAACCCAGATATTCTTCAAAACGAAGGCGTAAGCATTATCAACAGAGGAGAAGGCAACGACATCGATCTGAATTGGTCGCTTTGAAAATGAAATGCACATATTTTCTCAACTCCTTCGTGAACAGCGATACGATGAAGAGATCCATTAACAAATAGTTAAGGTTATAATGATGGAAATGGAAATGGAAATGGACAAGCTGCTAATTAATTAGTTTGATCCAAGATTAAGAGATACTCCATGCACATATGTTGCCGTGTTCTTGTATTTGATTAATTGAATTTAATTTCGATTTTTCTCCTAATTAATTAGTTTTCAGTTTTCAAAAGAGTACATTTTCTCAGTAAGATATTTCTAAGAAAAAAAATATTTTTAATGTGATTCCTTTTTGTTTCTGAATTAATCTTTACACAGCATACTAAAGTTATGTTTAATATGATTTAATTTATTTATTTTTAATTTGAAGCTTACTTGCTAACACTTCTCCATGTTTTTACCTCTAAACCCTCTCCAAGACACATCCATTCTGTCGAGAACTTCAGTTGCATGTTCGCTTCTGAAAATCAGATGACTCTCATTTCGATCATTTACAGATAATTCTTATTGAGCCTACTTGTATGATAGAGGCTGCTCGTAGCTTGGAATTTTAAACACTGATACAGACCAAAGATAAAGATATGAGCTGAACTGCAGGGGAAAAAAAATTCTTGAATTTAAATTTGTGTATTCTCAGGAAAATCACATCTGTGCAAGTTTTGCCAGTATAACCATATCTAATATCTTAACATCAAGAGTGTCCTCCAACTTTACAATCCCATCAGTGCCATCAACGCCGATTAACTTGCCAGTAGCACCACGATGTGCACCGCCCAGGATCTTGATCTTGTCTGATTTCCTTGGCACCACCATCTCAATTTCACTAGGAAGAGCAGTTATCGTTTCTCCGTTGCCATGAGCCCCAAGGACTATTTTACAAGAGCCATCCTGGTCCACGAACACTAGCATTAGTATAGAGCTGAATTCATTACAGAAATTCTACTTTGTTCCCTCTTACTAATGACAACTACTTTGTATTCCTTCCATACACAAATCAGTGCGGCTTCATAAAAAATATTCCAGGAACTTCACATGGATTTCAAACATCCAGTTAGATATGTTTGATATGACTTTTGTAGATTGATTCAAGTTATTTTTTTACTTTTAACTCATAAAAAGTCATAAGCATATTTGATTGGAAATAACTTTTAACTTAAATCAAAGGTTCATTGTAAAATTGAGTCAAAATTTTGCGTTAATCAAAAGTAGGAAATTTTCACTTGCATTAAATTCCTTCTTAAAAATAGTCTTCTAACTTGAAGTCATTTTAACTTATTTTTCTCACAAGTTAATAATGAAAATCAACTTTTGTATTATGATTCAAAGTCAAAAGCCATAGCTCAAACAGAATCTTAATAATCAACAGAGAAGAAAATGAATTTTTTTCCCAACTGGCTTTTGAAAGACATACCTGAAGCACCTCTCTGATGACACCAACAGCAGATTCATCAGCAGTCCGGTGAACGGTAACCAATATGTCTGGTATGAACCATGGTCCTTCACCATCTCCACCTGTAATGCAATGAATTGCAACTTACATAATTGCTAAAAGGATGTTCGTGAGTTTTTAAAACCAAACCTGGATATAGTAAAAATCACACTAGATATGCCAGTAGACCAAAACAAAATTTTGTAGAAAGCTGATCAAATTCCATACATATGCTATCTATATTCAGAGCCCCTTCACCATGCGGATTAAGTTCTAACTTCTAAACCAAAGCCACCAAAAGAAAAGAAAATGCACGAAGCACCAACTCATTTTCTAAAATTGAAAACAGAATTAATTTTCTTCTTTTCATATATGGCAGAGCCGTTCATGGCCTCACCTCAGGAATACTTGATCCAACCTGAAAAAATGGCTTAACAAGACACAGACTAAACCAAAAACCAAACAATGAAAAAGGACATTCCTAGATATATTCATATAAACTAATAAATATCAATAGATCGAACACAATAACTAGGACAAATGGCAAAAATAAGAAAGTGCAAAACAAACCTATAACAGGAGACATCATATCAAGACCATTAGTTCCGGGTGTCATTAGCTGCCCTCCAGGAGTGCCGGGGAGATAGGACGCTGAACTGGGTGTCATAGGCTGGCCACCAGGAGTTGATGGCAGGTACGGGCTTGGAGCATTGGCTGTAAGAGGTGCATGAAGTTAGCTACAATAAAAAAAATCACCGCTTAAAGTATCATAGGAAACTGAAAAATAAACTACCATATGCAGAACTGCTATCTCTTGGTGTTCCAGCTTCACTATAATTACCACCAGGAGTGCTAGCCCAGCCTGAACCAGGAGTTGGAGCTTCATATGTTCCAGAGGGAGGGCTTCCTGGCTGGAAAAAGAACATTTTCATTACTTCACACACATATAATAACAGCACAGAATAACTTGAATTATTTATAGGGTCAAGGTATGCCAAGTTCTTTACCTGATACTGCGGACTGGTTCCCCAAGAGCCAGGGTTCCCATCTTCCCAATTATCCCTGCATTTTTGCAGAAAAAATTCCAATGACCATGCTTCAGTTACAATGCATAAAAGTGACAAGGCCAAAAGTTCATTAATTTTGAAAGAGGATACTTTTTTGAAGGAACTGATGTCACGGTGTCAAAATACATGAAATGCAGGACACTATTTTGCATCATATACAACAGACAACAGAAGCATGCAATGCCTATTAAGCATGTTCTATTTGCAACAATGGTTAAGAAATTTAAAAAAGAAGTTTGTGGGACAGAAAAAAAGAGGAGATTGAAGCTAATCAAAAAGCAAGATAAATATTTATCCTTTGGTGTGCATCTAATTCTAAGCTCTGCCTAAATTCATCATTTGAAAATTATCCATGGTGACAGACAATTTCCCATATTGTAGATAGATGTAATAGGTCTCCAACTGTTTTAAATTAAGCAAAAGAAAATAACTTGTAAATCAACTAAAGCAAGAATGTTAATTTAAAGACAAAACAAAAGGAAAAGAATGTCTAGTTCTAAAATGCAAAATGGGACAAATGAAGGTCATTGAAACAGCTTAAGGGATGTGGTTATGATTTATGATCAATCTGGTGAACCAATATGCCACGCAGGCATGGGAATTAACTATCAAAGATGGAGTGAAATTATTGTGACAGGGTAAGTAACCTGTAGAAATATAAGGTTAAATTATGGTTTGTTCTTCATTTATTTTTGATTATTTAGGTGAAACAACAACACAATTGAGACCAATTCATTAAGGAACCAAGATAACATAGGGATATTGATACAACTAGTATACATTCCCCTAGATGTGTACGTTTTAAATCAATAATTGTGAAAAGGAGGAAAAAATGCCCAATCATTCAAATCTAACTTATTCACACTGTTTCTGATGCAACTGTCATTTTACCAGTTACTCTTTCTCCATTTTATTGCATATGAAGCTGTGTCCACTAAATGAAGGTCATATTTTAGAAAGATTGCAATTAAGCAAATTAGTACCATCAGCAGTTCTAAAAAAACCCAAATATGCCTCTGAAAAATCAATTACTCATGACAGGGAATGACTAAAACTAAATGAAACTAAAAGTTCTTCAAGTGACTATCAATCAAATATTCAATAAAAGGATTCAGGTCCAATTTCCAAATTCTCATCATGAAAAGAAAACTAAAATAGGAAAACAATTAGTATTAGCAAAATCCATGCTCAAACCTTGGAGGACTCATTGGTGCATAAGGATTCCAGGCTCGATCACGCATAGGTGTCCTCATGCCATCATGAATAGGTGTCGCTGCAAACATGAGATAAACACATAAGTGCTTATACTAATCCCACCTATACCAAAATGGTGATAGATTAAAGTATCCAAAATCTGAATAGACTTCACATAACAGAATGGTGATTGATTAAAGTATCCAAAATCTAAGTAGACTAGTATAAAAAGAACAAACCTCCTGAATCTCTCATTGGTGTCATGTATGGACGCAATGGAGTCCGAGATGGATGCATTGGGGTTTCACTTCCCATACCATATCGAGGTGTATCACTGATAAAACATGTGAAAAACATATAGTCAGAAAGATAGAATCATCAAACTACAAACAATTTTCAGTGCATGTTTGATTTACCGGTATGGAGTTGAAACAACCACATTATCTGAGATGTGGCTCCGATCAACTGCACATAAAACAGCATTCATTGTCCATGAAACAAACAGGAATACAAGGGTCTAGCTTTTTACCGGACATAGATGAAGACTTGCCTGTAACAACCTTCATTTGTGATTCTAGTTCAACTCTAACGAATTGACCTTTGATATCTACAACACGACCACGGTAGCCCTTGAAAGGGCCCTGTCGTACCTTTATTGTGGTACCAACCAAAGCATCGTGCCCTCCCCTTCCACCTCTATTTCTTCCCCCAGCTGCAGAATTCAATAAGCAGTTGATATTAGACTTGATTCGAGAAAAATATGACACCATTGCAACGAAAATGTCCTTTCATTTCTCAGGTAAATAACAAATTAAGAAGTCCAATTATGATAGAATTTGTTTAAAGAAGAGAGCTGGACCAAAAAAAACTTACAGTCGAATGGAGGGCCTCCTCTAGGAAATCTCCTTGGTGAAGGGGGTACTCGGGGAGTTTTAAAACTGCCCAACCTTGAGTAGGAATCACCCTGAAATTTTAATAATGAGTGAGATAAAGGACAGTTTGGTTTAAATTATATCTGTTGATTGATATAGTCAATTTTTGCTTTAAAAATCATGTCCTCGTAGCCTGAATAAATTACTAATGAATAATGATTATAAAAGAAGTTTTAACCAAAAAATAATTTAAACAATAACTGAACATAAATTTTTTAAACCAAAATATAATTCAAGAACAGAATACATCTAGCAATAGGTTCTCTATGCAATTAATTACTGATAGATGAAAGCAAATTTAGCGACAATGACCATTGACCATCTTTTTAAGCTCATATTCAGTTAGCATTTATCAGCAACATTTGATAATTATGAACACTAATCCACTTCATACCAAGTAAACCTGAAAGAAGGCCAGATCATTAAAATTAAAAGCTACATGCAAAACAAATTCAGCTAAAAAAGAATATTTATTGCTAAAATAATATAAGAAATACTTACATTTCTATCTCCATTAGAACGTGATCCTCCGATGACAATACACGAGTGGGATTTAGCACAAATATACCCAGCATGCTCAAGGTGATGCCGATCATAGATGAACAAGACTCCTCTATATATGTGCTCTACAGGACCTTGTTTCCCCTAACAAGACAAAAAGGAGGCTGTAAGCTATATGCATGTGCGATAGCAAGATAAATCAAACAGTGGAAAAGAATTGTACTTTGCAAGGACCATCAATGATCCTAACAACATCTTTCACCGATACTGTGTTCTTGTACCGATCTTGCACATTCGTTTTCTTCTCAATTTTGCATTTGATCTCTCTTAGTCTAACAAGTGCAACCTCAGCCCTCTCTGTAACTCCCTTGAGAACCTGCAGCAAAAGGATGACCCTTGTGCTGACATAGGTGACAGATAAACATGGAAATGTGGACAGTCCAGTGATGACTAACCTGAAAGGCTTCACTTTCTACACGAATGATTAAACCAAAGCTCATATTGCTACAACAAACCAAAATAACAGATAAGACCTCAAATGACAAGGACCAAACAATTACCATTCTTAAGCAAACAGACTTACTCCAATAGTACAAGATCATGAAGCTCATAGTCCCCAATTTTGGTAACACCTGTCGTTACCTCAGAACTTTCCACAACATCATCAGCAAATACACGGATCTGAAGATAACAGATATCAACATTGTTTCCACACATTAGTTTCTTGTCAAAAAGCAATTCCTAAGCAGAGAAAACTAATTCATGCAACAAATACATCACTCACATGTTCCTTTGTTGTATCAGATAGAATAATGAGCACATGCTGCTCAACCTTAACAACCATGCCGGTGACACCTTCATGTGTGCCTGATACAACCTTCACATGATTGCCAGGTTCAAAATACTTGCATAGTTCCTTTTCATTCACTGCAAGTGTTTTCTGCCAATAAATACTTTTGAGTATTAATAAATGAAAGGCTGAGCAGATCAGCAAATTCAAGTGATCCTCAACAACATATGAAGACCAAAGATTATTTTAAATTTACCAACAGATTCTTACCGGAAGACCCTTCATTTCAGGTCTAATATGAACATTTTCTTCATCAACTTTCTCAACCCATCCCTTTAGACTTTTCAGATCTCCCTTGACAACAATAACTGCATCACCCTTCATAAAATGACCCTTCTTTCTGTTTGCAAACAAGGTTGACAAACTGGCAACATCACCATCTCCATTCTCTCCAGGTGATCGAAACTTCTCAAGTTCATCAAATGATGGCTTAATGTTCTGAGCACTAATTGACTTCATTGATACAGTTTTATACAAGAAACCATCTTTAAAAAGCATCCCGCCAATATTTTCAAAATAATCACCAGTCATCGGATCTCTTCTTCGCTCGACACGAATATGTAATTCCCTGAAAATTTACAAGGCCAGCAAATAATTGGATAATAAACAAAAAAGATTCGGTAGTATAGATATTTCAATGAAAAAGAAGCAACCAGTATCTACCTAGCTTCATCAACATTCATAAAACGTGGAGGAGGTACAAATGCCTTCTTCTTTGGTGCTTCTCTGCCTTCCTGAGGAAAAAGGGTAACAAACCTTCCTATTATGAAAGTGCACTAACTTAGTTCAAGACAGTTTTTCATCATTGTGACAAGACATAACTTCTAGCTAGGTATATCACAGTATGTCCCAATCAGAGAAATAACTTTGTACAATACAGTTTCATTGCATTCATGCATTGGCAAAGTAATGATGATGATAGAAAGGAAATGCCTAGTGAATCTATATGAAGTCACCATTGTTATGAGACATAACTTTGTACAAGACAATTTTCCAAGTCCAAAAAGTCTACTATCAATCACAAAGAGCAATAATCTAAGCAAAAACATACCAGTTTGTTTGCAAGAGCCTGTAAGTCAATCCTTGGAATTAACTTTACTGTAACTCTCTGCCGCACATTGTCTACATCTACAACCTTCAAAATAAGAGCTTGAAAAATCAGCCAAGAAAATCTGCGAACAAGAAAGTGAAAAGGAATAGAAGTTATAAAACATACTTTGGCAAGGTCTCCTTTGTAAGTCCCAATCTTCATCCTGACCCATGTGTCCCTGGAAAGATCAATTACTTTGCTTTCAACTGAAAGAACATCAGTCATTTCTCTGATTGGGACAAGCATGATTTTCTGCCCAAAAATATTGCGCAAGCCTTTGCAAGCCTGAAGCAGAAGCAAATCAATACATCACATATTCCATTCATCACAGTTGCATGTATGAAAACATCAAAAGTTGCATAATTCGGTAATCACTGAAAAGCCTCGTAGAAGAAGTATACCTCTCTCACATGGGCTTCTTTGTCTGCTTCAATATATATATAGTTTTTAAGATGATCAAGAGCAACAACTGACCGAATTTGCAACTCAGATCCCTTATCAATGTATTTTTGCATCAAACAAACAGCCGTTTCCCGTTCCCGGCCAATCTGATGAACATTAAAGATCAATTTAATAAGCACATGAATACATATAGTACACAAAAATATGAAAGCCACGTCCAAGGACCAGTGATAAACATACTGCACACTTGACCATCCATAATTTTGGATCCCGAACGGATGGCAAAAGAGCTTGTTGCTCCACTTCCGTAGTCTCTTCATCATATTCCGAGTGCATTGACTTCGCATATCTAGCTTGGATACTTCTCTCAAGCGCTTCAACATCTTCTTGATCATCCTCACGTGACAGCAATGGCCGATGCATCCTTCTACCACTAGCCTCATCAGGTAAATCAGCTCCATGATCATCAACTATAAAATCTGCATATACAAAAGTACAATTAAGGGCATTGAATTTACCACCATAACTGAACAATAAAAAAGACTTAAAATTTAAACATACCATCCTCGGCATCTTCTTCTTCTTCTTCGTCATCACTGGCAACTTGCGCAATATCATCAAAAAACTCAGAACCACGCCGCTTCTTCCCCTTCTGCTTCCTACCACCTCCACCTCCACCACCACCTCCACCACCATAATCCTCATCATCGTCATCATCTTCTTCTTCCTCATCCTCCTCCTCCGCGATATCATCGATGAAATCTGATCTCCGTCTCTTCTTAATCGCCGCTCCTCTATCCTCTTCTTCTTCCTCTTCATACTCCTCTTCTTCATCCATCAGTTGCTCGTCCTGCTCCTCGTACTCTTCATCTTCAAGGTCGTCGTCTTCGTCTCTTCGACGGGCCATGGTTGATTAAATTGACGGCTTTGGTTGTAATCTGATACAATCAATCCAGCAAGTAAGCAACCATTCTTGCTCATGTCAGAAAATAGAAAAAAAACAACAGAATTGAATCGCGTACCTGTGAAAATGAGCGAATGAGGGTTTTGGAGATTTGCAGAGCACAATTGCGATCGGAGAGCGAGATAGAGAGAGTATGGGCGCTAACCCTAACAGGTGCAAAGAACGACGAGAAGACGTCCAGAGAGCTCGAGTCAAATTTTTATCTGTAAGGAAAAACGAAATGTCGTTGGTGGTCGGACCCCACCGCCAACTGGAGCCTTCTCGTCCATCAATATATGGGCTTAGAGTTGGGCTAAAACAAGTTTAAACCGGAAACAAGCCATCTTACAGATTTTAGCCCATGGAAGTTTTCCTGTGCAAGGAGGGGAAATAATATAATACTAGTTAAATGTCCCGCGCGATGCTGCGGGTCAATTATTTTTTGTATTTCAAAAAAAATCAAGATCTAAAAGTATTAGATTTTTTTGCAAAGTTATACCCAAGAGTTTTAGGTTTGGTTGCAACGCTTGACCCAAAAATAATATTTATAATATTAATAATAGCATTAAACTTGGGTTAACCCTTAGCATAAAAGTGTCTGGACTGCAATACCAGATCCAATAGCATTGGACGTGGGTCTGACTACAAGGTCATGTCATAAAAGTGTGATAATTAAATAGATTAGTTAAAACAAACAAAGAAAAAAACCAACAGGAAGAAAAAAACTAATGAAAAAAAAAGAAAAAATATATGAATTAACTGGGTTAACCTTTCAAATCAGGTTAACCCGTCATACCTTGAATTCGCATCGTGAAAGTTTGATAATTAAAAAGAAAGAAACAAATTAATGGGTTGGCCCAGAATTAACTAGGCTAACTTGTCAAATTAGGTTAGCCTGTCAAATCCGGAATTCGTGTCATGAAAGTTTGATAACTAAATAGAAAAAAAATTAACATTAACAATTTAAATTAAACAAAAAAATTAATTAAAAAAAACAAAAGGCATCAGCCTTTTTACTGTGGACTGCATTGTGCAGTCCACAGTCAAAGGCATGAAAACAACAAAAAAAAACAAAAAGAAAAACTAAAGGCATCAGTCGAGAACTACTTAGAAAAAAATTTATTATTAATAAACTAAATCAATTAAATAAAATTAATTAAAAAGAAAAAAGAAAAGAAAAAAAAACCTCTAAGAAGAAAAAAACTAAATAGAAAGAAATTTAACATTAATAAACTAGACTAAACGAAAAAAAATTAAAAAGAAAAAAAAGCAAAAAATAATTACAGGTTAACTCGTCAAATTAGGTTAACTCATTAAACCCGGGATTCGTGTCATGAATATCTGGTAACTAAATAAAAAAAAGTGAAATTAACAAACTGAACCAAACAAAAAAAAATTAATTAAAAAGGAAAAAAATCCGGGTTAACTCGTCAAACCATGTTAACCCGTTAAACCCAGGATCTGTGTCGTGAAAGTCTGATAACTAAATAAAAAAATTTAACATTAACAAACCAAATTAAACAAAAACAATTTATGAAAATAAAAAAACAAAAAAAATTGACGGTCAACCCATAATTAACTGGGTTCACCAGTGAAACCAGGTTAACCCGTGAAATCGGGATATGTGTCATGAAAGTTTGATAACTAAATAGAAAAAAAAATTAGCATTAACAAAGAAAAAAATTAATTAAAAAGCAAAAAAAAATAATTTATGGGTTAACTTGTTAAACCAGGTTAACCCGTTAAATCCGGAAAACGTGTCATGAAAGTCTCATAACTAAATAAAAAAAATTTAATATTAATAAACTAAATTAAATTAAACAAAAAATTTTATTAAAAGAAAAAAACAAAGAAAAAAGCAAAAAAATAATCCCGAAAGGCATAAAAAAAGCTAAAAAAAATGAGACAACTTAAAAAAAAATCTAAAGCATTAGTGTTTTACTGTGGACTGGCACAGTGAAACACTGAGCAATTTTAGTTTATTGTCAATTAACAAACTAAACTAAAAGAAAAAAATTAATTAAAAAGAAAAAAAAAATTTGGGTTAACTCGCCACACCAGGTTAACTCGTTAAACCCGGGATCCGTTTCATGAAAGTTTGATAACTAAATAAAAAAAATTAACGTTAACAAACTAAATTAAATAAAAAAATTATTAAAAGAAAAAAAATGATAGCCCGTGAAACCAGGTTAACCCGTGAAACCTGAAATATGTGTCATGAAAGTCTAATAACTAAATAGAAAGAAATTTAACATTAACAAACTAAAGTAAACGAAAAAAATTAATTAAAAAGAAAAAAAAGCAAAAAAAAATTCTGGGTTAACTCGTCAAACCATGTTAACCTATTAAACCCGGGATCTGTGTTATGAAAATCTGATAACTGAATAAAAAAATTTAACATTAACAAAAAAAAATTATGAAAAAAAAAAAAAAAAAAAAACCCTAAAAGTGTAAAAAAAACTAAAAAAAAAACGGTCATGAAAGTCTAATAACTAAATAGAAAGAAATTTAACATTAACAAACTAAAGTAAACGAAAATAATTAATTAAAAAGAAAAAAAAAGCAAAAAAAAATTTATGGGTTAACTCGTCAAATCATGTTAACCTGTTAAACCCGGGATCCGTGTCATGAAAGTCTGATAACTGAATAAAAAAATTTAACATTAATAAAATAAAAAAATTATTAAAAGAAAAAAAACAAAAAAAAGCAAAAAAAAACCCTAAAAGTGTAAAAAAAAATGAAAAAAAAACCAGCTCATCTTTTTATAAATAGAAAGAAATTTAACATTAACAAACTAAAGTAAACATAAAAAAATAATTAAAAATAAAAAAAATCTAGGTTAACTCGTCAAACAAAAAAAAATTCTAGGTTAACTCGTCAAACCATGTTAACCGTGTCATGAAAGTTTGATAACTGAATAAAAAAATTTAACATAAAAAAATCTAAAAGTGTAAAAAAAAAAAAATAGGTCATAAAACTCTAAAAACGTATAAAAAAAAAGAGGGGGGCTCATCTTTTACTGTGGATTGCACTGTGCAGTCTATAGCAAAAAACTGAGCTCTTTTAGCTATTTATAATTCTTGAGAAAAACCTGAGAGTTTTTTACCCTATCTCTCTTTGAACATTTTATATCATTTATATATTTAAGTAACTTATATTTATTAAAAAAAACAGTATGAAAAAGATATAATAGTTTTCCATCTAATTAAAAAATCTACTTGATTATCTAGCACAGTATATACTTTAAAATTTTACTTCTTCTAGGTTGAAAGATTTGTAACTGAAAATATTAAGAAGCTTATTTGCTTGTTCTGGTCTCATCATTTGAATTTTTTTATTGTAATAATAATATTAGTTATGGTCAAGATCTTGCTAAACAAAATTGTTTTTAATTCTCTTCTTTTCAAGAAATAATTCAAGAACCGCACAAATAGTAAAATACTTTCGTTTAAACACGGCATGCATCAATGAAAAACATGATATCACATGGAAACATGATCATGCTTTCATTCAAAATTATAAAACAGAGAGAATAAATTAATAAATTGAAAAACATGACAAAAAACAATCGAAAGAAAATTAAAGATTGAACATGGACTAAACGAAAAACTATCTGTGTACCTTCACAAAAAAAAAAAAAAAAACCTACCCATATTCCTTGATATCATGGTATATAACACCATCCAAATCCGATCAATTTCAAAACAGTTTGGATGGGTGGTAAAAAGCTGACTGACTTGACTTGTTGTTTTTCTTGAAATTTAAGTTTATTACATCTTAACTAATCCGATCGAGCTGGGTGAATATACTAAAAAGTAGAGCTTTTTTAATAATAATGTACTCTATTTATAAGACTTGAAATCAAAATTTTATTTAAAATAAATAAATACCGAATCACTTGAACTAACACCATTACTTCACCTGTTGTTATCCTACCCGTAATGTACCTCTGGAAATTGCGTGTATAAATATATAAAATAATGTTCCCTTGGACGTGGGCTGGTAAAGACGAGGGCAGCAGCCTTGTAGCTGAGGATGCTAGGAATGGAAGATTAACGGTGCCCCTCTCAGGAACGGCTCGAATAATTCTCATAGCCCTCTGTCTTGTATTGTTGATCGATTTGTTACCTCCGTGTCATTGTTGTCACGGCCTTATATGTGGCCCTTGTTAAAGCTTGCTGGGGCTTCTGTTTTAGTGGCTAAGGTTGTTGCTCTCCATGCCAGCAATTCCTCTAGCTTACAAATTGCAGGTCCCAGGAACGTTAGCTGACATAACGTTTCAGATTTTTGATTTGTCCAACATTTTGATTTCTTTTATGGTGGTTACTGAGATCTTATTTAATTTACCCTGCCTGAGTGGTAGGTTCTCCTCCTAATCTGGAATTTTGAATACTTGTAATGCACCAACTAAAGATGGATATTTGAACCAGGGCACATTTTAGGAGTTGAAGCTGCAAATTAAAGCATTTTAGTAGTCAATGCATCATACAAGTACACACTAATCTCACTGGCAAGAGGTTTATCATACTACTAAAAGTACATGTAACAAAGAACAAAAATAGTCTCCATGGCTATAAACCATTTAACACGTTGAGAGAACTTAGTGTTGCAGTTGCTCCCTCGAATCTCCATCTTCTTCATCTATAGATTTCAATCACAACAGCTTAGTAGGAGTAGTTCTTGACGTACATTCCTTTCTTGGCATCATCTGACTCTCCTTCACCAGTGTACTTGCCAAGCTGAGCAAGAGAGTTGGCCTTGGCACGGATGAGAAGTGTTTCCTGAGCTGCCTGAACGTTCTCTGGCCTGCCTCCCCATGTTTTCAAACAAGTGTTCTGGAGAGCTCTGGCATATGAGAATGACACGTGCCATGGGTTTGGAGATTGGTTCATTGCGTTGAGGTTCAGGGTTGCTTCGACCTCAGATTGCCCACCAGACAAAAACTGCTCAAAACAATAATCCACAATCATTACATGTTTCAGCATTGGTAAGCAGCTCTCCTGCTTAAGCACCTTTAATTTTGACTAGGAAATGAATTTAACACTTCGCGAAAAAAATATGGTAAAACTGTAAAAGTTGAAAGGGAACTTGCCATGATTCCAGGGACGGCTGGGGGGATTCTCCTGTGGAGGAGCTTGAGGGTGTATTCAGCAACTTGGTCAGGGGTGGCCCTGTCCTTGCATTCAGCGCCAGGAGTGACCATACTAGGCTTGAGGAGGATACCCTCAAACATGACATTGTTCTCTGCCAAGTAGTAGAAAACCTCAGCCCACACCTTCTGGGCTACTTCAAAAGTCCTCTCAATGCCATGCTCGCCATCAAGTAAGATTTCTGGCTCCACAATAGGGACCAATCCGTTGTCCTACAAAATTCAAGTAACAAATCTTTTTCAATCAGAAACTAGAGATTAGAAACCACAGGTAGCAATACAGAAATTTATTTGAGAAACTATACTTGAGAAATGGCAGCATAGCGGGCAAGACCCCAGGCAGCCTCCTTCACTGCCAAGGCAGATGGGCCGTTGGGAATGCTCACAACAGTACGCCTGATCAATGAAGATAAGCATCTAGTTAACTAGTTACGTTGCAAAGTAATGGTTACATAAAGTTGGCATTTTGCGAAACATAGAGAACAGATTTATTAGTACCATTTGGCGAAACGAGCACCCTGCTGGTAGTAAGCAGCTGAGCGGGAGGCAAGTCCATCAAGACCTTGGCACCACGACTCGTCATTGGAACCAGCTAGAGGCACCAAACCCTGTTGTTTTCATTGTTCAAACTGTATGTTACTACAATTTTGTTAAATAAACAATAAGGTGTATAGATTTTGCCTATACTATCAATTTTAGGTAACTCAATGACAAGAATAAAGCACCACTTCAATTTCGATAAAATATTATGAATTCCTGAAAAATCGATGTTGGAAGACGTGTTTGGTGGGTTACCTTGTCGACTTTGATACCAGGAACAATCTTCTGCTCAACAAGAACATCAACCATCTTCTTGCCATCAGTTGTGGATTGGTAGAGAGTCTCCTCAAAAAGGATGGCACCAGAGACGTAATTGCCAAGACCAGGGACTGTCACAAGAAGGGTTCGGTATGCCTGGCGGTTAGCCTCAGTGTTCTCTAGCCCAATTGAGGCTAGACGTTTCCCACAGGTAGCATTGGACTCATCCATGGCCAAAATACCACGACCAGGAGATGCAATGGTTTTCTACAGCCAGAAACAAGAGCAGGCAAGTGCTGTTTCATCATCCATATAGCCAAAAAAATTGAATGGAGCATCTTATATCATGAAACTTCCAAGTTGGCAAAACAAAAGTACCATCAATTTCTTCTTAAAGCCTATGCCTTAAACTGTCGTGTAATAGAAAGATATTGCATGTCATGTTTTCTGCGAGTATCTACTCTAACTTCAGTTGAAATAAGTGAAAGATGTAACATGACATACCGCGGTCTTGACAAGCTCATCAGCATAAGAACCAGCACGAACGGTAAGGGAAGAAGGGGCGGTGGAGCGGCACCGGACAGTGGAGGCAGAGGGCAAGCGGAGGGTCTGACCCTTAACAAACTCAGACTTGTCAAGGACTGGTGATGACTTGAGAAGTGATGCTGAGGCCATTTTTCTTTTTTCTGTTTTGCTGAGAGGAGACTAAACTGCTAGTGCAAGATGGAGCCTATAATAACAATTTGTGTCTGCTATCTTATCTGCTCTCTACCTTGTGCCTCTTCACCGCACATCCATGAACTTCCATGAATTTATATTTGCCTCCCATGTTATCATAAGATGTCACATTTGAGGCTGTCGTTCGTCGACAAATAACAATTCGCCATTTGGATGATAGAATGGTACACTTGGAATTTTGTATGCGTGGTTGAAATAGATGATTTTATCCCCGCCTCGTAAATAAATGAGATTATGGGGTCATAAAGCTGGGATTTTTTTCTCTCGTCTATGTCAAGAAGATCAGACAAATGCATCCCATTCCCTGCGTTACAGAGTCCAAATCAGTGTTCTGGAGAGTAAATATGAGGTTCTGATCTCTCTTGTTTTGTTTTTTAGCTTCATTTGATTAACGGCCATTGGTTATTTGCCAGACTTGATGGTCTATGAAACCCATCTCAACGGTAGACAGCTTGCCATATCAACTTTTTATGTGATGCGCTCAAGAGTTTCTATGCCCAGTAGACGTCAAGGGGTCTACATATCCTTGGATAGTTTCATTTGAAGGACCCCCTTAAAATAAGCATGGATTCATGGCAGATGAACCAAAATGCCAATGATCTGTGGTTAAAAGAACCCCACTGTAGCTTTACACAAATTAGAACCTTAATTCTCAATTCCTTGCCTCCACCGAGTCATTGGTGAAACCGATGGTTCTGAATATCAGTTGCAGAAGCCCGAAGAATGAGAATTGAGAATCACGTGGGTAGGGCTGTGGTTCCTCACAATTCGTACAGAATTCAATTGCACGTGAAATCTCAGTCATGGAAGGCTCCTGTAAAATTCTTTGGATGGGATTGCATCCGGGCCTAACCCTGTAGTTTCTCTTTGGGTTTGTGTTGTTTCTGTATTTTCAGTTAAAAAAAAAGGGGGAGGGGGGGGGGGGGAGACCAAATAAAATAAAATAAAATAATAGGTGGATATTAGATTAGAGAAGGTAAATTGGTCTTCAGCTTTTGCAGGAATGGAAGAGCAATCAGGCCTTCTTCCATCGTTTTACATGCCACCTATTCTGTATATCCCTTTTTACTGTCTCTCTCTTTTCTAACATTTGATTCAGACAAATTTTAGTAATTAGCTTTGATTCAAATTGGATAACACGAGCACATTAACTGAATTTAAAACACATGGGAAAAATTGACTGTTGAACACAAGCACAAGTGCAAACTCTAGGGTTAAGCCATTGCATCCAAGTACGAACAAGAAAAGTATTGCCTTGTGCATCATGATCATCAGAACTAAATTTAACATCTTTAATGTACAAGTCAGTATTTTGGAGACATCACCTCGAATTAAGGTTACCATGTCCATGATTCTTACGGTTGAATGTGCTCTGTAGAACATAATTGCCTAATGGACAATAAGTACTCCTTCCATCACAATTAAAAGCAGTTGTCAGAACCAGAAACGTACACCAAAATCAAAGCTATAATATGTACAAAGTTTGAAAGTGGAATCAAGAGTGTTGGTCCAAAGATAGTTCTGCAATGCCATTAATCAAAGAATCAAGTGACTCCTCTTTCAAATCTTTCAACACCCCTGAATCATCAGATGGTGGTGTGGAGTGAACGGGATTTTCAGAGAGGGCCTTGTTCAGCTGTTTAACAAGTTCATCTTCCTCATCTGGAATGCCCAAATCCCAAACCTTAAAGATATCCTCAGTTGATGGCTCCGTATCATATGCTGAAAAGGCCATGTCAAGTCCTGAACCATCTGGCAGACTCATTTTTGAGTCATCATCTTCCTTGTAATTAGGTGAAAAGGCATGTTTGAGAGAAGTTTCTGAGAAATCTCCCTGAAAAAGCTGTGATGATGAAACATCAGTCTCCTCATTGATTGGAAAACCTTTGCTTTTCATTTCTAGTTCTTTATTAATTGTAGCAACCTCATTGTCAATTACTACAGATGACTGTAAATTTACTGCTTCATCGGAAGGAAGCATCAGAACATCAGCTGCTCTAGGCAAATCATCAGTTCCAGGTTCAGAAGAATCGTGTGATTCTGGCTGCAGACTAAGAATTTCTAACAAGACATCTTTCAGAGAACTCCAGTCACCATCTGAAATTTCATCATCTTTAACAAGGCAAGAATCAGCCCAAGCTACATCTTCAGGTGAAAGAGCATCTCCATTCTTATTAGACTCCAACGAATCAACAAGAACAGAAGAAATGGAGCCTTCTACCATCTCATTATCACCAGCATTCATGGCTAAAGATATGTAGAAAACAACGTCAATAGACAAGATAAAAGTCAGGTTAATGCGGAACCACAAAATCCGAAGAGAAGGCGTTGAATTGATGGTCTAACGAAAACATGAAAATTACATATTGTTCTAAGGAGGCCCGCAGGGTGGTATTGCCCTGACACGATTATCTAATTAAAGAATGATTCCATAACAGTTCAAATTCAGCATCCAGTCCATGAGAGGCAGAAAATCTTGTATCCTTTTCTAGTAATGATACGCATATCCTTCAAATGAAATCGACTTTTTCCAAAAATATAGACAAGCTAAAAGTTGAGAGAAACAGAAGTCCTAAAAAAGCTACAAAATGCGGGAACTTTCTAATTTCGTTGTCCTGCTGCAATCCATGGCAGCCACGCCAATGCCCAACTCCCAACAGCTGTTTAATAACGAAACAACTAACGTAAATAAACAGATGCAGCAATATAACGGTGTTGCAGCTTTACCATACGTATGCTAATCATAACATTCCCTCGAGAAATCCATGAAAAATCATCGGACAATCACAAGCATTATCATTCAAACCATCTGGTTAATAGAAAACACGACAGTATGCATTTAAACAAAAGAAGACACAATTAAAACGGTTGGTTGATGCTCTAGCATGATCTTGAGACAGTTTGTGCTCAGTCCAAGGTAATAGCGCTCTGAATTTTCAAAATAATAGACAATAAATGCATCATAAAGAAATAGTTACAATTAGGGTTAAATAATTCAAAGAACACATGAAAATTAGTTGAATTTCTAACAAGCTAGAATGAACTTCTAACACGGTAACTGACTAATCTTAACAATGAAATTCGGTGGCTCTCAGCATATGAAGTAGAAATCCACAAGAAGTTTCCGACGCAACAATTTTGAAGTAAAAACCGAACAGTGATGGATGTCTAACACATGAAAGAGACACAAGAAGAGAGAAAGAGTATGTGAAACGTACTGTTTCGAAGACAGGAACCCTGGTTGTTAGCTGATAAAACTTGCAATTGTGATCGGAGTTTTTGAAGGGAGAAGGAGGAGGAGAGTGAGGGGTGTTGCAACGGCTATGCCGTGTCGTTTGGTTTACTGGTTTGGTTACAGCTTACAAGCTAGTTCAAAAAGTATTTCTGGACCGAGTGTATTTCAGCCCACTAACAAGACCGTCTGTTTAATACTTTAATTTGGCCAGACGCCCTAAAACTCTTGGCCTGCTTACGAGCGCCACGCGCCGACGTTTGACCCCTCCCACGTGGGCCATTTCCTAATGCAAAGCGTCGTAATGACTCACGAAAAAAATCTCAAGTTACTCGGACGTCACACTTGTACCCCGAACTCATGAGGTGCCTCATCAGGATGTTTTCGAGTCTTTGCGATCATAATCATCAAGACTCGGCGGCAATTTAGGGGAAGATATATCTTGTGATTTGAAGCTGTGTTTAGAATTAGTGTATGGTTATTATTTTGAAATATAAAAAATACACAGTAAAAATAAACAAAATAATATAAAAAGAAATTGAGACATGATTGTGTTGGATAATGATTTAAATAACAAGTGATTATTTTAATATTATATTTAGTTATAATGTACAAGAAATAAAAAAATATATATTATATATGTTAAACTTATGTATTTAAAAAAAATTATTAGATATTATTTTTTTATTTTAGTTTATATTAAATGTTGAAATTAATAAAATCATAATAATTAAAGTTATAAAACCTGGATTAATCTAACATATTGATTTGGCCAGCCGAGACTTGGACTAAACTAGGTTAAGAAAAAATAGAGGAAGGCGAAAAAAGTCGAGTTGAACAGAGATCAAGATAAAACATGGATTAAAACCCGTTGAATTTTATTGAAATATTTTTTTGGGTCAAAATAAAGTTGCTTTAACGGATCACAGGTCAGAAGAGCTAACTTAAGTCAACATATGAATAAGTGATTATTACTATAATTTTAAAACCTGACTTATGAGTCAACCCAAGGCAAGAACTGAGTCTCAAGTCTAGAGAGTTAACCTTAAATAACCTATTTTTAAAGTCAAAATAAGGTTGTTTGAATTTTTTTTTTAAATAGGTAAACTCGAGTTAACTTTTCTGACTTATAATCTAGGTCTTGCTCCAAATTGATTCATGAACCAAGTTTTTAAAATTATGATAATAACAATTGTTATTCATATGTTAATCAAGGTTGATCCTCATAACCTGTAATCCAGATATTATTATAAATATCATAACTTGTAATCCAGATATTATTATAAATTAACTATTAAGTTAGATTTTAAAATTATAATAATAATTATTTTTACTTATATTAATATAGATTAATAATCAAACCAATCTACAATGTAAAAATTATGACAATAACATTTATTATCATAAGTAAATATAACATCTCCTGTTAAAACAGCTTAGCCATCAATAAAAATTACCACATAAGCTAGGGCTCGAGCCGGGGTCTCTGGGCGGAGAATGGAGTATCCTAGCCAAGTAGACTACAACAGAATGTGATGGAGCATTTCTCGTAAACACTATCTACAATTTTATTAACTTAATTTATTCATTGAATACTTGATGAGTACGGGGCACTTGTATTTCAATCGGACACTTGGGCGTTCACTTACGATTTAAAACTCAACCTCCATCCAAGAAATTATTCCAATTCGTTGAGGTTGAGCAAATTGGACATGTTTTTTTTTTTAAAAAAATCCAATAGATCTTGTATCAAGCCCAATGACCATAAAACTTAGTCGGTTAAATTAGTTCACGGGATCCGGAAATTTGATTGAGTTCTAAATTAGTAAAATTCATGCTTGTAATTCGCTCGGTTAAACTTGTATAATTTATTAGGTTAATCCGAAACTTAGTTTACCGGTTAAAAATTGAAGAGAAATCTCAACCGTGTTTTAGCACAAGTTATCATTACAAGAACCCATGAAAACTCTCTGTTTCTTTTCTGAGAATTTGATTTACATATAGATTAAGCATGAATCACTCTATATCACTAATAAAGTGGACAATCTTCCACCATTTTTCACGTAGGAAAAAAAAAAGAAAGGAAAAGGGTTTTGCCCTGGCAAATCAAGAAGGAAGAAGAAGCAGCAGCTCTAGTGAAAGAGAAATGGGACTCGCAAAGATTGGATTGGCAGAGAATTGAAGATGAAACAAAGAGGAGGAGGGAGGGAGGAGACGAACTGGGAAATAAGGAAACTTAACGCAGAAAATAAGACACAGAGATGGAGGCGCACGATAGATTTTTTTGGTAAGACGAGAAAAATGTCTTTTATCGGTAACCAGTGAGATCTTGCCATGTGGAAAATACATTAACATATTTGTTTTTTTAAAAAAATTGAATTAACCTGTGTGATCCGATATCCTATCTCTTGACTCGATTAACTTCGGAACATGTTTAATAACGTTACATCATAGTGACAAAATGAGATCACACTTTCACAGCATAGTTTCTTCCCCTCTTGTTAATTAAATAAACTAAAAGTTTTTGCCACGTAATTGATATAAAAAAAATGTTCACCGTGATGGCTTGCTTAAAAAAAATTAACTTGTTCTAAAGTGTAGTTTTGATTGTTTTATAAAGTATTTTTTATTCAGAAATATATTAAAATAATATTTTTTTATTTTTTAAAAATTATTTTTGAGATTAAAATAATCTAAAAATATCAAAAAAATATTAATTTAAAGTAAAAATTTAAATGTTTTTAAAAATAAAAAATAAACAGTTCTTTATGGATACACGGTGCCGCAACCTGTGAAACCAGTAAATACGGCGGGGAACAAGATGACAGGTACTCGGCCAATAAATGAGCTTTAATATTGTTCGGTGATCCATAAAATTAATGTATAACCGTTCGTAAAAGAGGAACTTATCGGCTCGCTAGACTCCTCATGTAATAAGCCTGTCTTACAAGGCAGTGTTTGGTAATGTGATTAAAATTATGTTTTTTAAAAATTTAATTTTTTTAAAATAAAATATTATTATTTTAATATATTTTAAAATAAAAAACATTAACTTCAACCAATATCATTAATTCCAAGCACCTCCAAAGTAGCTGTCAGTGTCTTACCCTTTCTTCATATGATCTTAATCAATGGGCATCAGGCCATCTGGCCTGTTTTGCCTCCTCTGGGAAACATGTCTCGCCCCCTCACAGTCACGCCACGCGTTTTCATCAACAAAATCACAAAAAACCTGAAATGAATGAAAGAAACTTCTAGATAGGTGCATTTTTTCCAAATGTTGTTATCGTGGATTTACATTTAAGAAGTTAGAATAAAAAAAAAAAAAAGTTGGCTACAAGCAGGAAAATGGTAATCCATTTTAACGGTGTATTTTTTATAATGGCTTGTTATATTAAAGAAAAAAAATTCAATATTTTTTCTATTTCTGGCCTCTAAGATTGAATACAGGAAACAACAAATTTTTTTAACCATCAATCAAATCTTTAAAGATTAATTGATCAAAAGCTTGACCGTGGAATTGAATTTATATATGTTCATGTAGATAATTCAAAATGAAATGAGAAAAACAAATGCAAGATGAGGCCAGTAATGAGAAGTTGAAATTTTGATTTCCTCTTTTCAGATCAATTGTAGCCACAATGGGATTTTGCATCTCGAGATCATCTTCCCAATATCCTTACTTTCTGGAAATTCTCAATGAGGTTTTTGTGATCCAATGTCTTAAATTCGGCAACTAACAAGCCTCTACACTCTTGCTGCTTTCGCCAAGATGAGAGACATTCTTCCTACTTTCCAACGCCAACAAGCGTTGGCATATGTACCGAGTTGAGCCTTGGCTGTCTCAACTAAAATTGGGATTTGCTGCAAAATAAGCGAGCACGCCAACAAATGGCGCATTAATATAAGTCGTTGGCTCGGACTTTCTAAAATCATCTCGATTATCATCATACGAATCATCTTGACTAGGTCCACCCACAATGGCCCCAACATGAACATTAGGGTTAGGATTTGATGAATTAAAGTAGACTGAACCCTCTTTGCAAGCTATAAATTCAGGGTGATCCTTAACCGACGGCAACGACGAGCCACGGTGATGAATCCGTTGAGGATAATGATCACTATATCCGACCATATAAGATAACCCCATAGGGTTATCACCTAAAATGTAATCAACTTGCCTCTTCGCTTGTTGACGAAGCGAATATGGACCGACATTTACATTTCCACAGTTGACCGCTTGAGATGTTCGTTCGAGGTAATTTGCATAGGCAACTAGCAAGAACGAAATTGTTGTTGCATGCTGCAGGTTGCTCCCTCCTGGCTTGTAGATGAGGCCACCAGGACTGTATTCTATGTGCGAGGATGATGATTCAGGTATAAGGGTGCACATGAAGCTATCGGCCGATGCTTTGTACGATTGGAGAGAGTACATGTTTCCTTCTAGAACTTCCTACAGCACAATAATTAAAACAATATTAAGTCTCAAATGACAAACTGATGTGCATCAGGGAGCTTGGTCAAATCTCCCGCTAACCTTGGAGACAAGAACATTAAGACCAGCATGTTTGTTGTCCCAGCCAAACTCATTAATGTTGTCATCAGCACCGAGGGTCTTGCCATTATTTTGCAAGTAACTAAGGTAAGTGTCATCAGAAGATGCCCTTCTAAGCCAGGCTGCTCCCCATAGCAACTCATCCTGATGAAATTAACCAGACAAAATAGAATATGATCAGGCTGGATTTATTAATTTAATAAATCCTTCATCCAAAGTCCAAACTACGTACAATAGATCCTAGGAGACAAAAACATGTGAACAAAGCCTAGTCTGCATCCTTATAATGGAAGGGGCAAAAAAAAAAAAAAAAAAGAGCTTGTAGATAGCATACTGCTAATTAATCAAAGTGGTGTCTGCTTACTTGATAACCATCAAAATCACAATAGAACGGGCATGCACCATCTCTTATATTGGAGTTGTCACTGTAAGCTCCTCTATAACTGTCAGCAAATTGGAAGGCCTTAATGGCATTTCTTAACAATGTTTCTGCGTAACCTGGGTCCGACGATCGAAATGCCATAGACGAGGCCGCCAGAGCTGCCGCAGTCTCGCCGGCAACATCAGATGCCGGGTTTGGTGCATCCACGGCATAGACAGTCCTAGGAGTATCCATGTCTTCCGGTCTTTCCCAACAATTATGGTCTGCATGTGGATCTCCCACCTATAGAATAAAAATAGAGTACTAATTAAACAGCCAAATCAAATTATTATGATCAAAAAAAGAAAAAAAACAAGATATATCATGTTTAGATTATAATTAATTAGTAGTATATGGGCTTAATTAGTCCTTAAAACTAATGGTAGATCAAACGTCCTGTCAAGGAAAGTGAAGCCACATACAGTTATTTCAGAGGAGGCTAGATTCTCATCTCCAAACAACATCCATACATGAACATAAGCATGATGGGCCCGATTTCTCGAACCATACAAGTCACGGACCTTTTACGGACAAAACTAGTTCTGTCAAGCATCGTTGCAGTGCCGATGAGGGCAATGAAAATTGTAAAGGGACTGGTCCACTCCCTATACACTTCAAATTATACGAATGATAAATGTAGCTAAACTTATTAAAATTATTTAAATTTTAGATTTTTTTTTTAAAAAATATCGATTTAAGTTTCATAAACTTTAAAATAACTAAAAATTAAAACTAGTTAAGTTTTAAATTTGTTTTTTAAAAATTACTGGTTTGAATTTTATAAACCTAAATTTATATAATTATTAATTTTAAAATCTAAATTTAGGAGGGATATATGAATTCATGTTAAATGAAAAAAAAAAAATCACAAATCCATGAATGTTTCCGTGTCAACTTTTCACAGGGTCTTTGTTAAAAAAGGAAATTAGACAGGGTTGGCTACTGAAAATATGAGCTGACATTTTCTCTTGATAAATGATAGGGCGGCACAGTCTATTTCACCATAAATTGGTGGTGTAGATTTCTTTATCTACTATCAATTGAAGGATGTAATGTTGCTAAAGAGTGAAAATAATACGTGTAACAAAATAAAAAAATTCAAGACAAAGCAATCTAATATCAAAAATAAATTTTGAAAAAAAAAAAAAAAAACTCCTATATAATATCAAAAACTCTTAGTGAACTTCTTAACCATGTACTTGAATTTATCAACTTAGCCCAACCCAAAGCAGAAAGTGTCGAGCACACACTCCAAGGCAATACAGGCAGTGAAAGTTTAGAATGTGTTTATGAATATAATTAAAATTATTTTTTAAAATGATTTTTATTTAGAAATAAATTTAAAATATTATTTTTTATTTTTAAAATTTTATTTTTTATATGTACGTATTTAAAAAATAAAATTACCCTCGTTACTAAACAAAAATAAAGTCAAGCCTGATACTTCAGCAGCTGATAGACTTGTGGCGGCCAAAAAGGCAATGCAGAACAACCCGTGGACTACGCTTTAATGCTTTACACAATTTGGCCAAATTACCCTCATTTCTTCACTTACTTCCTGATTGCTTCAACCACACCCAACTAACTCACACACCCCTCCGCCCACCCCCACCCCCACCCCCACCCCCAATCCAAAAATTACGAAACCACCCCTCTAGCATTACCAAAAAAAAAAAAAAACGAAAGGAGAGAGAGAGCTATAGTGTTATGCCACTAGTGACTAACCTGAACAAAAATCCGGTTAGGCTGAGAAACTGTCTTGAGCAGATAATCAGTGGCCCAGCGAATGGCGACTAAGCTATTTCTCAATTCATTTGGAGGCATTAAATCTCCAAATTCAATCACACTCCAAGACAACATTGTAGTTGTAAATGCCATGGGGAAGCCAAACTTGACATTATCCCCGGCATCATAGTAGCCACCGGTCAGTTCTGTGTTGTATGTCCATCCATCACTTAGCCCTGAGTTAGCACGCCAAGTTACACGCTGGTCTTGTGGCAAGTAGCCTGACCTTTGACCCTCGAAGAAAAGAATGGATTTTGATAATGCTTCTTGGTACTCATGGTAGCTTGACTGAAACAAGGGTAGTTGAGTGAGTAGTGTGGTGAGAAGAAGAAGGTAATGGATGCGGGGGAGGTTGTTCATGGTGGTAGAGGTGGGTTTTGGTGCTGGTTGCCTGTAAAAGTATATATAGGTGTTTTGGGCTGTTGCCTTTGTGGTGCTCAGGTTTAAGGTTATAGTTTGCTTTTATAGATTTAATGGTGCATTTGGTCCTTTCTGTTATCAATTTATCTTATTTTGGTCCTTTTTTTTTATTTGTTACGATGCCATCCCCTACCTCTAGAGATGTGACGGGGGTCTTCTCATTCAAATTCGGTCTATGTTTGAATGTTTGATTGTATTGTATGATGTTTTCAAGATAGATTATATGTTAAAATATTGTTTTAAATTTTTTTATTATTATTAACATCAACATATTAAAATTATCAAGAAAAGAATCATTTTAATAATTTTTATGTTAAATATAATTTTAAAAATATTAAAAAATAATTTTAAACAAACTCTCAAACACACTCAAAACCTCTGATAATGAACTAGAATGTTGTCATGTTGGGTCATATGCTAGCTTTAAATGTGCAATATAAATGTGTTTTTTTCAAATAAATAACATATAAATACAAATAACTCAACTAGGGCATATGTTATGGTTAATAATGTATATATACACACATGCATACACGTATCATTAATTATTTACCTTTTATTTACAAATATATATAACTTCATAAAATATGAGTTAAATTATAATAAAATAACTAAATCCCAGCTGATTTAGATTTTTCTCACAGAATTATTAAGACAATAAAAAATATTTTCCATAAGAATTATGTTATATACTCAAACATAATATGTCTAGATATACTCAAACACAATTATTTAATTAATAATAGTGTTAAATCTCACAGCTATACTCATTTTTTCTCAAGAACTTGACTGCATCTAACAGCCCAATTTAACATCGTCGTTGACGGAAGGATCGATTGATAACAAAATAAAGAGTAAGAGAATGTCATTGGGATAAATATAAGTAGAGGGACCAAGCTCAGACAATATTAAGAATAAAGGGACCGAACACACCAAAACCCCGCTCGATTAAAGGGAGGCGCTGTCACGGGAGAAGGGGATGGGGAGTGTATAAGCGCCGACACTGACGAGGACGACTGTGTCTGTTTGCTTCACATGTACACACCAGTGTGAGGGCGTATAGTGCATGGACAAAAACAATTCCGGTGGCTTCTTCTTCTTCTTTTTTTAATGTCATGGCCTCTGTAATAATTAAAAAAGTGACTACGAAAATGAAGGAAGTACATGGATTGATCTATACTTTCAGCGAATGGGAAGTTGAGGGCACTCTCAATTGCAGCGGTCAAGAAAGTGAAGAAAGGCTTTCGAAGCTCCAAAAAAAATTAGTTTGCCAAGGCGGTGCTTGGTATTGTATTAAGAATAATATGTAAAATTTAAAATTTTTTTTTATCTTTCTAATATGTTAATATTAAAAATAATTTTAAAAAAATAAACAAATATTATTTTAATAAATTTTTTAACAAAATACACTTTATAAAATAACCACTACAATGCTTACATCTAACTTCAAATGTCTAGCTCTTTGCACTCTTGCATCTCCATGTCCTTGAGCCATCGACACTGGTATGTGCAACAATTGAAATTGTTCCTGAATGTTGACTCAGACAGGGTGTGATAAAACTAGTCTACAATTTTCTTTTTTGGTTCAAACTATGGATTATAAATAATAGGGAAGTCTATAGAAGATGGCAATTTATCCAATTCTTTCCTCACTTGACTAGTTATGGTCTTAGTCCCTCCTGCCTTATCTACAATTGAATACGGTGGCTCGTCCTTGATATGAAACCATTTTAGTTAGGCTCTAAATATGAAAAGCGGGCACCAAGTTAATTATTTTTAGAAGTATGGTTGTAGTTTTTTTAAAAAGTATTTTTTATTTAAAAATATATCAAAATAATTTTTTTATTTTTTAAAAATTATTTTTGATATTAATGTATCAAAATGATCTGATAATATTAAAAAAATATTAATTTAAAGTAAAGAAAATTTAAATTTTTTAAAATATTTTTAAAACATAAAAACAAATAAAAACACTTGTTGCCAAATGAACGCAAACCAAATTTCATCATGCAATGCAAGGGAAGCATCGAGTTCGTAAAAAAAATCTCCAAACTTTAAGCAGTGTGATGGGAATATAGTTTGAGGTTAATAAATAACTCTCCCCATAGCTGATTAATCAGAGGCATGTTCCCTCTGAATTGGAAATTGGAAGGAGATGGCAATTTTGACTTCGAGATAGAGAAACCACATACAGACATCATCATTTGTTATTATGGTAACTTTTTCTCTTTATCAAACGACGTAGAAAAATTCGTTTTGTTAACTAGATTGATTTTGTTTCCAGGACTAAACTTCACACATGCTACTTTATAATTTTGTTTTTTAGAAACTAAAATAATTTACTTATTTATTTATGGATATATGTTTTATTATTACATGTTTTTTAAGAGATTTTTTTAGTATTGTGATAGTTTTTGTTTTTATCCTGTCACGTAAAAATTATTTAGTAAATCATTTAATTTCTGATTTTTTGTATTGAGGCCAACATGATTTTTTTAAAATTTTAATTTTATAAAAGCTAAAATAACATGATTTTTATTAACAAATACTAGTTTTTATTTATTTTACATGCAACAATTTATTTTACACTACCTTTAACCAAACATGTGATTTAAAAAAAAATCATAACTAAAAATATTTTTTTAAAACCGTAATCGTAAAAGTTAACATCACACCAAACACTTACTAAACCTATATTTTAAACGATTTTTTTTTTAAAAAAAACCTTGTTTTTGCTCGTGTGCACGCACGCAAGCCGAGAGGGATCGGAGAATTGGTTGTGTTGATTGGAAGTAAAGTGTTGATTCGAGAAGGTTAAAGTAATCCGGTAGGCCAAAGATTCGGAGCATGTTGAAAAGCAGAGGTTCAAAGGAGGAGGCCGGCCTTGTTTGTACTACCCAGATTCTTATCCCCTTGTCACGGGCTACTTGGAGACGGTGCTTGTGTCGAGTGGTATTTGGCGTCTCTTCTCGTTTCTCTCGAATTAAAAACAAGTGCATTTTTT